>Ga0181553_10000074_pt1 | contig 67873 bp, 54 predicted proteins | sample 011ome_17_FD_133753 | JGI IMG/M metagenome (GOLD analysis project Ga0181553, IMG submission 133753) | Coastal salt marsh microbial communities from the Groves Creek Marsh, Skidaway Island, Georgia - 011502XT metaG (megahit assembly) | ecosystem: Environmental > Aquatic > Marine > Intertidal...
AATAACAACATTTAATCCTTCCTCACTGCCACGCCAAACTTCAGTCTCTGAACTATATTTACTTATTGCATAGTTTGAAGTGCCTTCTTTCTTCACCCATTTATTGGACTCATCTTGAATATCCTTTTCAGTCGATTTCCCAATAGTTGCGGTAGAACTGACATGACAGAATACAGTAACACCTTTGTCCAAGGCGACATTTACCACGTTTGCCGTTCCTTCCTTGTTGATTTTCATCAAACGTTTAAAATCGCGCTTGCGAAATGAAACCATGGCCGCACAATGATAGACAGCATCACAACCTTTCATTGCTTCTTCGAGTGAAACAATGTCAAGGATATCTCCTTCAACCCATTCGATCTTACTGAATTGGTTTTTAGATGATTCGCCTAAATAATGATTGAATATGGTCTCTGCCTTCCTAATTTTAGATGGATCCCGATACAATGCCCGAATGGCATGTCCCCGACCAGTTAATTCGATCAATACATGCGTGCCTAATAAACCTGTTCCGCCGGTGACAAATACCATAGGCTGCAAATTTAAGGGTTTAAATTGAATACTTAATCCAAATTCGTAAAGGACCAACACATAAAAAAGGTATGCATTTTGTGTATATTTGTATGAATTGAAAAAAAGAGATTATGAAACGCTTAACCACCTTATTATTTTGTTTTCTAACCGTTGGTTTATTTGCTCAGGATTTGGGCGAAGGAATGTACGCTAAAATTGAGACGGATAAGGGCGACATCATTATTCAGTTGGAGTACGAAAAGGCGCCATTAACAGTTTCAAGCTTTGTTGCCTTGGCTGAAGGAAAACTGAAGTATGATACGGTTGTTGTTAAAGAACCTTTTTTCGACAGTTTGAAATTTCACCGTGTGATTGATAATTTTATGGTACAAGGTGGAGATCCACTTGGAAATGGAACAGGTGGGCCTGGTTATCGTTTTCCAGATGAAATCGATTCTTCTTTAACACATAGCGGTCCTGGTATTTTATCGATGGCTAATTCAGGTCCAAACACAAATGGAAGTCAGTTTTTTATCACACACAAGGCAACACCTTGGTTAGATGGTAAACATGCCGTTTTTGGTCACGTAATTGTTGGTCAAGAAGTGGTTGACAAGATTGCGCAAGACGATATCATTAAAGCGGTTAAAATCATCCGTATTGGAGATGATGCAGAAAAGTTTAAAGCAGGAAAGTATTTTAAGAAGTCCTTAAAAACCATGGATAAGGAAGAAGCGAAAAAAGCAAAAACACGGAATGCAACCTTTTTCAAAAAAATGGCTGAACAGTTTCCAAAAGCTAAAAAAACAGCGTCTGGATTAATGTATGTAACAATAGAAGAAGGCGACGGAATGCATCCAGTTTCGGGTACTGAAGTCGAAGTGCATTATACAGGTACATTCCTAGATGGCAAAAAATTTGATTCCTCTAAAGATCGAAACAAGACCTTTAAGTTCAAGGTTGATGAAAGCCGTGTTATTCAAGGGTGGCATGAAGGTTTGAAATATGCAGAAAATGGGGGTAAAATCAAGCTAATTTTACCTTATTGGTTGGCTTACGGAAAGCAAGGGCGTGCTTCTATTCCTCCTAAAGCAACACTGATCTTCGATATCGAGTTGATCAGCATGAAATAAAGTTTATCCATGGCTTAAGGCAATGGAGAGATCAATCTCTATTCAGGACTTTTTCTGAAAAAATAGTAAGGGTGAAAACACTTGCGTGTCTGATGGAAAAAAGCTTTAGATGACCTCTGCGAGCTTGTCTAAATATTGCGTAAAACGCGTGCTTTGAGGTAATTTGCCTTCACCAACGAAAAGTACAGACTGCGGCTTATTGTTCTCTAACCAAAAGCGCAATGAAGCAACACTTGCATTCATGGTACCATTCACATCAATAGAATGTGTTGGTTTGTGAATTTTTTCAACTGCATCTTCCAGTTCACGAATTTCTTTTGAAACATTATGATCTTCCTGAAGAATAACCAGAGAATCTATAATATCGTAAAGGCTCGCTTTGCCGTCGAACAATTCAACGTCGATATTGCGACCATTTGCCCAAGCTGAAATGGCTTGTGCGAAATCATCATCTTTCCTTAAAACGATTTTCTTTAATAGCATACTTTTCTTTAATACAAAGAGGGCACAAAAGTAGTTCTTTTTATACTTCCTACATGAAATAACGGTAAATTTTTTTTGAGGTTGGTTATTTTTTGTAGAAGTTCTGCTTTTATCCGCCTTTATTTGTCACAATTCATAGATTGTGCCACTATTTTTAGCCTAAGCGAATCATGAAATCAAACTAGCGAATAAGAGATTCGCGCTGATATTCAAAATAACGTAAAGCGTAAAACTGGATTCCGAGTAAAAGCGAAGCAACGAGTAAATGAAGTGGTTGAATGATAGCAGGCATTCCTGCATAAGAGAATAAAACACCTGTGATGAATAGGACGACAACCAAACCAACAAAATACTTGATGGCTGGTATTCCGTAATTTGATTTTCGGTTCATCCATAAGAGAAGTACATTTATTCCTAAAAGCAACCATGAGAAGGAGCGGTGAAACAAGAAATCACCCTCCATGCTATCCACCCAATAGGCACGATCAATACCATCTTGAACTAAGAAATCAACCTCTTGACGCACTTGAGCTCCCAGAATGATTTGTGTAAATGTTAAAAACAATGAAAAGTAAAAGAGATATTTGAATTTAGAATCTACTTTAATTCCGGCGGTGTTTGTGCCTGCTTGCTTTTTGGCAAGCCGGATGATTTTGAATTGAATTCCAACTATAACAAGAGCAAATAGCATATGCAAAGTGATCGTCCAGGGAAGTAAATTGGTCGCAACGACGATGGATCCGAACCAGCCTTCAAATCCCATTAAAACAAGGTTTATGAATGTCAAGGCCAGTAGCGTTCTGTTTCTACGGTAACGAATTAAAGTCCAAATGAAAAGAATAAGCACTCCATTTCCGGCTAAAAAACCTACGAGACGATTCCCATATTCAGTCCATGTTCGTGCTACATTAAAATCCTCTTCAACCAAAAGAGAATCGTCATTCCGCAATGCATTAGCCGTTTCGGAAAAACCGATTTTATCCAGCAGGTTGGCAAACTTGTCAATTTTCTTTTTTCGATATCCCGAGTAAGTTTCTTTATATCCTTCCGGCAATTGATCTTCTGCGGTTGGAGGTACAATTTGATCAAAGCACTTTGGCCAATCTGGACAGCCCATCCCAGAGCCAGTCGTTCGAACAATACTACCTGCCAGAATAACAAGATAAATTAAGACTAAAGTAATCCAGGACAATCGAATATAACCGCGGCTCATGTCTGCTAATTTTCTACAAAAATAACCGCTTTCGACTGTATTTTGTTTCAAGTTTCTAAGTTTTTTATGGCTGATATTTATCAGGGTTTGTTTTTTATACCATCCATCGCGCTAATCCTGAATAAAACAATAACTTTATATACTCAGCGTTTCTTTTAAAAAACCTGCTTATGAATTGGAAAATGATCTTTCTTATTGCTCTGGGATTAAATCTGCAGACAACGTTAGCACAAGATGAAGTACCTTACATAGAAAAGGGGCATCTCTCGCTTGGCTTGAGGACAACTACGAGTTTGTTTGGTCATGATAATGTTCCAGGTTTAGGAACGGGCGGACAGTTCAGATTGCAGCTATTTGATCGACTAAGTACCGAATGGTTTGCCGATTGGATTACAATGGATCTCAAAGGTGCAGGAACTCGAAATAGCGCCCATATTGGATGGTCTGTGCTGTTTTATCCACTCACTGCACAAAAAGTGACACCGTATCTCATAGCAGGTCACTGTTTTGATTATAATCAAATAACCCCATTAAGCACGGCTTTTGTTGATCGAAGTGGCGAACAAATCGATCGATGGAGTTCAGCTGTTCAGGCTGGAATTGGTAGTCATTTTTTCTTATCGGAGCGGTTTAATGTGTCATTTGCTGCCCAGTATATGTTGCATTTGGGCGAACATTTAGATTACGAATTGCAATCTGTTGGTAGCGGTTATTTTTTAAATATGTCAAATGGAGGAGCGCATGAAGCCGGATTTGAGGGGCATATTTTATTGACCTTAAGTATTAATTATCGAATAGGAGATTTATGGTAGCGAAAAAGAATATGTCAATAAGATCAATCCTGCTAATTGCCATTTTGGCTTTATCGAGCTATAGTTTTGGGCAAGAGAAAACAAGACCTACTTATAAAGCGGCTTTGTCTTTTTCACCAGGTTTTTTAACAGAAAACACCATCACATCTCAAATTCACGGGTATTTTGGTTTACGCCCTATGGCCGGAAATATTGAATTAAGAGGAGATGGATTTTACTTTATGGGATCTCAAGGTGATCGCCCAAGATTTACCATGAATCATCAAGTGTATGCAGGAGCTTTTTATCGTTTTTCAAATAAGTCCTTACAGCCTTATGCGGGCTTTCAACCCGGTATTGCATATTCACAATCTTCTGAATATGGCGTGCCTGATGAAAGTGGAAATCTGGTCTATAAAAAGACCGTAAATCCAGTTGGATCAATCGCGGCAGGAGTCGATTTTTTCGGTGAGAAAGTCTTTTTCTTATTTGCTGAAACACGTTATATTTTCGGAAAACATACATCCGATTCATACCCCATTTTTCTGGATGAATGGCGCTTATCTTTTGGTCTCGGTTTTCACTTTTAAAAATAAAAGCAACAATAGGGGTTCTTCTCTCGTTTAACGTATAGTGAATGGATGTTTCTTGGTGTAGTTTTTGATCATGAGTAAGTTAAACGACCATAAACTAAACAAATATTACCGTTTACTTGTTTTTTTTGGATACTATGACGACTAATGTTAACTTGGTATAAGTTTTGAGATTGATACTGAGCACCATATGGATGATTTTACTCTCTTCGCAGCTTTATGCATCGCATATTGTTGGGGGTGAAATGTATTATGATTGTTTAGGCGGAACGACTTATCGTGTTACGGTTAAGCTCTATCGTGATTGTTTATCCGATGGGGCTGCTTATGATATGATGTTGCCCGTAACGGTATTCAATGGGGATAATATACAAATCCATAATTTTATTATTCCATTTCCAGGCAGTGAATTATTAGATGCTGAACTGGACAATCCTTGCATTACTTTGCCTACCGACATTTGTATTCAAGAAGCCGTTTATCAGGCTACTGTTACTTTACCTCCATCACCAACAGGGTACACTTTAGCGTATCAACGGTGCTGTAGGGGTCCAGAAGTTACTAACGTTGAAGATCCAGGAGAACAAGGATTGACATTGCAAGTGGTGATTCCACCGCCAGGACTAGCTGATTGTAATAATAGTGCTCGTTTTGATGAAGTACCTCCGCTTGTTTTATGTGCAGGACAAGAATTAGAATTCGATCATTCCGCTACAGATCCTGATGGAGATGAGTTGGTTTACGAATTGTGTACACCTTTTCATGGTGGTACAAGTTTCGCGCCAGCGCCAGATCCGGCTAGTGCTCCACCTTACACACCGATTCCATGGGCAGGTGGTATTTCAGCAGAGGCCCCTTTTGGTTTAGGCGAAATGTCAATTGATGCGGTTACTGGTGAAGCAGTTGCTGCACCTGATGCACCTGGTTTGTATGCGGTGGGAGTATGTGTAAAGGAATATAGAGATGGGGTATTGATCAGTACAACCATTCGAGACTTTTTATTCCGTGTACTGAACTGTGAAATTGAACTGGAGGCTTTGATGGTTGAGCAAGAAGATTTATCGACTTTCATTTCTTTCTGTGATGGATTGGAAATTCAGTTTGAAAATGACAGTTATGGGGGTGAGTTTTATGAATGGGATTTTGGAGTACCCGACACAGATACGGATGTAAGTACTGCTTTTGAACCAACGTTTACATTCCCTGAGCCAGGGTCTTATGATGTGATGCTGGTTGTTAATCCAGGATGGCCTTGTACGGATACAGCGATTGAAACCTTTGTAGTACAAAATTCAATTGATGCTTATTTTGAAGTGCCAGATCCGCAGTGTATTGTTGACAATAGTTACGATTTTAATGGCGATGGAATCTATCCAACACCAGAGGAAGGAACGACATTCTCTTGGGATTTTGGAGGCTATACAGATCCTCTGGGATCTGATATAGAAGACCCCACAGATATTGTTTTTGAGGTGGCAGGGCCACATGACGTGACGTTTACTGTAAACTATGAAATTTGCGAAGCCTCATACACACAAGAAGTTTTTGTATTTGCCGAGCCTTCAATAATGTTTACTGTTCCTGATGAATTAAAATGTGTGCCGTATACAGCTAGATTTACAGACTTGTCTTTTGCACACACAGAGATTTTCTACGATTGGGATTTTGGCGATGGCGAAGGAACCTCAGATGAAAAACATCCCGTCTATATTTATGATGAGGTTGGCGTATATGATGTCTCATTGACCATTTGGACCGATTCTGGATGTATCGACACCCTCACATTGGTCAGAGAGAATTTAATTGAAATCTTCCCTAGTCCAACGGCAGGTTTTTCAGTTGCACCGACAGTGCAAGATGAATACCATGCTGATTTTTTCTTTACTGACATGTCAATTGATGGAGTAGAGCAATGGTTTTATTTTGCCGATGGGAACTTTTCACAGGAAACAGAAGTATGGCATAATTATGCTGAGCCTGGTGTCTATTATCCGTATCAAATTGTAGAGAATGAATATGGTTGTCGCGATCGAGCAGAGCTTCAGATTACAGTGGTGCCAGTTATCCCAGTCATGGTGCCTAACGCTTTCACACCGGATGGAGATCAATTTAATAATATATTTAAGCCGGTTTTTTATGAAAGTCAGGTTTGTAAATTATACATCTACAATCGTTGGGGAGAACTGATTCACTTTGCTGAAGAAATGGACGCCTCTTGGGATGGTTCACACATGAATGGAAGTATAGTTTCAGATGGGATTTATATCTGGAAAATCATTTATAATGATTACAAAACGGGACTGCCGGTTGAAATTCAGGGCCACGTCACACTCTTGCGATAATTCGGCTGAAAACCAAAATTTCTTGATCACTTTTCCTGGATTATAGTTATCTTTATATCGCTGTTTTGACAGTTTCTTTTTGGTAAATTTTATCTGGTAGTTGTAAAGCCTCATTTTATAATGAGAAGCGAGTTAGATCGTAAATAGGTTACGTTCTCAATTCGTTGATTTGTATAATACACTTGTGGTAGAAGGGTATTAAATAAATAAGATGCAACGATCAATTCTACACATGGATTTAGACACTTTTTTTGTGTCTTGCGAACGACTAATCGATAGCCGATTAAAAGGAAAACCAATTCTAATAGGAGGTACTTCAGATCGCGGAGTAGTCGCTTCTTGCTCATACGAAGCAAGGAAATTCGGAATCCACTCGGCGATGCCGATGCGATTAGCGAAAGAGTTATGTCCTGAAGCTATTGTATTAAGGGGTAACTCTGGAACTTATACCAAGTATTCTCAATTGGTGACAGAGATTATTAAAGAAGAGGTACCCCTATATGAAAAGACATCTATAGACGAGTTTTATGTTGATATGACAGGGATGGATCGTTTTTTTGGTTCGATGAAAATGGCTTCTGAACTACGTGCGAAAATTATGCGTGAGTCGGGCTTACCCATCTCGTTTGGGTTGTCGATTAATAAAACGGTTTCTAAGATTGCAACAGGAGAGGCAAAACCGAATAATGAATTGGCCATTTTGAAGGGGGGAGAAAAGCCATTCTTAGCTCCCTTATCTGTCCGGAAAATTCCGGGAGTTGGCGAAAAAACATATCGTGCTTTGTGTGACTTAGGGGTGAAAAAGATTTCTACCATTCAGGACATGCCAATGGATGTGATGCAAAAAGTTTTTGGAAAATACGGGCTTTCGATCTGGAAAAAAGCAAACGGAATTGACCTTACCCCTGTTGTGCCGTATCGCGAAAGGAAATCAATTTCGACTGAACGCACATTCGGGAAAGATACCATTGATGTGCATAAACTTGAAGGGTTGTTGACCGCCATGGCTGAAAATCTTATTTTTCAACTGAGAAGAGGGAATAAATTGACTGCTTGCGTGACCATTAAGATTCGATACGCCGATTTTCAAACCTATACCTTGCAACGAAAGATTCCTTACAGTGCTTCGGACCATACAATTTTACCTATTGTCAATGAATTATTCAAAAAGCTATATAATCGTCGCTTATTGGTTAGATTAATTGGTGTTCGTTTTAGTCATTTGGTTGAAGGAGGACATCAAATTAACCTGTTTGAAGACCCCAACACGATAAAACTATACCAAGCGATGGATCACATCCGCGAACGTTATGGCGACCGCTCTATTATGCGTGCGTCCGGGTTTGATGCTAAAAGTATCAGCCGTTGGAACCCCTTTAATGGAGAGCCCCCTCCTTTATTAGCCAATCGAAGACAATGATCATTCATGCTAATTATTCAATAACCGGCAACAGTAGAGAAGCTTGATCCAATCGGATGTCATCGACATGACCAGCTAGATCATCTTGTTTGGTCTTAAAATGCAAATGCATATTTGTGCTATGATGCGTAAATATGGCATGATGTTGATCAGAATAGAATCCCAATACATCAGCTGAGGCATTCTCCAAAACATCATGTGCCCCCGATGTTTTATGCTTTTCATGTGTATGCAAAGAGTCCCCTTCAGGCCAATTTATGACATGCCAATCCACGGTTTTAAAAATACCATCTAATAAAAAGGGAAAAGGAGTTTTAACATCTATTCCATGATTCTCTGCCGTCTCTGCCACAAAAAGTTCAAGACTAGGATAATCTTTTACATCTTCTGGAATGGCAAAACTTTTCCAAGTCGAAATTTCTACATATACAAAAAGACCCGCTTTATGGTTAAAAGAGGTGTCTATTTTAACGGTATTATTTTCCGTAAAAGACATATATGCTTTACCGTCCCAAATCAAAATTTCTCCTTTTAAGTTCTCTAAAGCGCCAAGCCCATATAGATGTTCATGGTCTTTAAACTTGGATAAATCAACTTTCGCCGATAAATCATTTTCATGCATGAAATTCTTGAGGGCGCCATAATGCGATACGGTATAATCAAAACTAATTTCATCTGCTGATGTTCCGCATCCCAGCAATAAGCAAGAGAGCATAAGTAAAGTGCATATTCTCATGGTCAAAGATTAACGATTAACTTCATTTACTTTGTCTAACCATTCTTTTTCTTCGAGTAATAGATCTGTCTGCTTTGCCTCATATGCTGCGTTTGCTTCATACCAAGGTTGCTGTTCATAATACTCCTGAATGTATGCCGTTTTAAAGATATAACCGCGTCTAGCATAAGGCAAGTTTCGCAGAATTTTATGCGACTTTTCATCCTTAGATTTATGTAAATGCATTAAATCGCGAAAATCAAAAGGTAAGCGATGTTCCTGGGCGTTGAAAGATTCAATTTGTATTAAAGAATAATCCATTAATTTCCCTAAATAAAGCTCTCCTTTTGGGTGAAAATTCTTTTGATGGTAAGTCAATTTTCCAGCGCGTACAAAGGCGCGAACACCATTTTTATAAAGTTCTAGCCAGTTGTCTTTATCGCTAACATTGCGCAAAACACCATCAACTTTCCATTTATTGTTGTCCTCAAAAAACGTTTTGGCCAAATCAAATGACGTCCATGATCCTAAATCCAACTCCAATGTAAAATCATCAATTCCATTATTTGCCCAACGGTTAGCTGCAGTCAAAATATATTGAAAAGAATAATGCTCCATCACCGAACTTGATAATTGAAATCGGTAATGATGAATAAGGCGATTGACTCCTTTTTTGAAACTCGCGTTAAAGTAATAGACATAATAAAAATCTGGCGCATTTACATTAAAATCATTACCCATAGCCTGATCAATGCTAATTGAATGTACTTCATCATTCAGATAGTCAGAAGTATCACGAACGATAGCTGTTTTAAAAGGTAATGGTATGCCGTTTAATTCTACCGAAAAGCCATTCATATAGGGATGTTTTCCATTTTTCGGCGTTCCATCTACATCTCCAGAGGGCGATGCCGCTTCAAACCCAACAAGAATACTTTTTGCCTGGCCTGGATTAAAGAAGGTATAATCGACCGTTACATCCAACTCATCACCAACTTTGACAATACGCAATATCTCTTTCTGGATGGAAATAGTTGTTTCTCGGATTGGAATCAACTGATTTCCGGAAGCATAAAATGCACCGTCATTAGCAAGCGCTATAGCACTATAAAAGAAAAGCCCTGTGATAAACAGAGCTTTTCCAATTTTAAATAATTCTTTCATGAGAATTTTACATGTAAGGATCTAACTTATCTGAATGCTCACGCATTTTATTCCAGCTTTCGCATTGCTCAGCCTCAGAACGCTCAAATTTGTCACGTGCAATTTCATCAATTTTATTTCCTTTATCCTCAAGTTTGCTAAAAGTTTCTTTTTCATCCTCACTTAATTCCCCATCTTCTATGAATGAAACCATTTCATTTGACACTTGCTCTAAAGCATCCACAAAATCACAAGCTGTTTCGAGATCCTCGACTTTAATGTCTAAAGCAGAGCTTGATCCACCGCAGCTAAACAATCCGGTGCTGATTAATCCCACACCCAGGATATAGGTTAATTTTTTCATATTTTAAAAATTTTTAGGTAAATAGATTCTTAATATTAACCAAATTTATCCGTTTTCAAAAGGTTTTTCTACCCAAAATAGTTTATAGGGTTACCTTTTTTAAAATTGGACATATAATGACAGCGTGAAAGATCAAGAGATTATCCATAGCATCCGCAAGGGAAAAACGAATAAGGCCATTAAGGTTTTATATAAGGAGTTTCCGAAGGTGAAGGCAAATATTATCTCTTCTGGTGGAGACGAAGAAATAGCCCGTCAAATATTTCATGACAGTTTAATCCTATTGGTTGAAAAAGTAGAAGATCCAAGCTTTAGATTAACCTCTAAATTATCAACATACCTCTACGGTATCAATCGTTTCATGTGGAAGAATGAAGCGAGGAAAAGACAGAAGCATCCAGAACTGGAGTGGAAAGACACGCTTATTTTGACTGCGGATGAACTCGGTTATGATGAAGAAAAAGAAATGCAATTATCTCAATTAGAATCTATTTTGGATACGATTTCAGAACGCTGTCGAAAGATTTTTGAATTATTTTATTTCCGCAAGATGTCAATGAAGACGATAGCGGAACATATGGAGTTTTCTTCTGTGAATTCGGCCAAAACACAGAAGTACAAATGCATGGAAAAAGCCATTAAAATGGCTTCAGAAGCAGAACCAACAACCTCAACCAACCAACCATGAGACCAGAACTGGACCAATTAGAAAAAATATCGCAATACCTCAATGGAGAGATGGACGCGACTCAAGCGGAGGCGTTTGCAAAAGAATTGTCTCAAAGCAGTGATTTGAAAGATTTACTTTCTCAACAAGATGACCTTATTCGTGCGGCTAAGCGAAAAGCGCTAAGAGCAGAAATTCAAGCAGTTGCTGCTGCAGGAGCTGGAGGAGCATCTACCATTAGTACAGGTGGGTATGTCTTAGGAAGTGCGCTTATTATTGGTTTGGGGGCTGTCCTTTATTTTACAACTCTTGGTGCAGATAAAGATGACATAGCAGCTACTCATGATTCACCGTTAAACCAGCAAGCAACAGATATGGTAGATTCTTCCTACTATTCAGAAGAATTCGAATCCGAGGCGTCGCTAAATCAAGGTCAAGAAGAACTGGTCATGGAAACGCCCGAAACAATATTTTCTTCTGTCGCTACCTATACCGATGAGGGAGAAGAAAATAAAACTTCTTATGATCAACCAATGGAAATTCAGTTAGATAAAACAGCTGATCATTCGGTATCTAGAAATGAAGGAAGATTGGTCATTAAAGAAAAATCAAACCCCTCAGATAAAAAACAGGTGAGTGATGTGTCGGATTACGAGGACAAATCGCAAATAGCAGGTTTTCCAGGAGGAAATATAGCCATGAAATCCTTCATGGATAAGAATTTGCGTTACCCTAAATCAGCTTCTAACAAAGGTATTGAAGCAGTTGTGAAATGTGATTTTCAAATATCTGAGGATGGCATCATTCAAAATATAAATGCAGAACTTGTTAAGATGAGTGAGGAAGACGGGCAGCCATTTAGCGATATGCGCGAGTTATTTAATAAAAAATTGGCAGATGCTTTTATTGGAAATGCAACGCATGTTTTGCGTATGATGCCCAAATGGAATCCTTCAACCAATTCAGCAGGGACACCGGTTATTTCAACACAGCGAATGTATTTTAATTATGATCTGAAGAGAGGTTGTTTAGCCTATCAATTGAGTGAGGACTTTGAATTGCCAATTAGACAAAGGGAATAAGATATCGTTTTAGCGGTATAACCAATAGGTAGGGTTGATATTGCTGATCTGTCCATCTGTCGTGATCTTTCGAATCTCAAAATGAACTTCAGAATTTCCAGATCGATTGACCAGTAGCGCCCCGATCTCATGCTTAACGCTCACATGGTCTCCTGCTTTTACATAAGTTTCTTGAAGGTTGGAGTAGATCGTACGATAATTTCCATGCGCGATAATAACAGCTTTTCCTGCCCCGGGAATCACAATGACGCTGCTGACATCTCCTTCATATACGGCACGAACCGTTGACCCTTTTACAGTTGTTATATCAACGCCATTATTATACGTAAATACGTTAACGTGAAGTGGATGGGGTTGCTTGCCAAATCCCTTAGTGATTTCGCCTGTTGTAACCGGCCATGGCAATCGACCTTTATTATCTTCAAACCCTTTATTACTCAAGGCAATTTCTTTCGTTTTCGCAAGCGATATTGTCTTCTTTTTTTCTGCTAGAATTTCCTTGTTGATCGCAGCGTTAATGGCACTTTCAATTTCTCTTGCTTTTTTTCGCTGTGCAACTAACTCTGATTTGAGTTGCTGCTCTTTTCCTTGCATTTCTTGAATGGTTCGGCGTTGACGCTCCCGATCTTGTACATATTTATTTTGCTCTTGAGCTTTTAATGCGGTGACTTGATCTTTTTCGCTTTTCTTTTCTAAGAGCAGCGTTTTTTCTGCTTCTAATTGGTCGATACTGGCTTTAATTTTTCGAATCTGATCCGCTCGGTATTTACTCAATTGTTCGAGATATTCCATGCGCTTATTGGCCTGATTAAACGACTCTGAAGAAAGCACAAATAAAAGTGATGCATTTGTATTCCGCATTTTATAAGCCTGAACGATCATGCGCGCATATTGCTCTTTTTGACGCTCAACCTCAGCGGTGAGCATGGCGATATCTCTAGACATTTGTTCAATGTCCGATTCTAATTTTGAAACTTGCAATTGCAAGTTGTCCAATAGTGCTTGACGATAGTGTATCTTCCGTTCAATTAGGTTGATATTATCACTAAGATTCTCCCTATTCTCTGCTGTGCTTTCCAAGAGTTTTTGTGTTAGCTCAATTTTCTTTTCAAGCGCTTCTTGCTGCTTTTTAAGGCGATCACTTTCCTTTTGCTGAGCACCAAGAGAGAGGCTCAACATTCCGAAGAGAAATAATAATATGTACTTATTCACATTCATTATAATCTTCTGGAATCTTTATTTGAATTCTTCGTGGTTCATTGATTTTAACCGTCGCATAGTTTAACTTAATCATCACGGTATCTCGCGGATGACTGATCTTAATATGCGTTTCTTCTGGAACCATAAAACCGTTCACCTCTTTCTGTTCAAGATATTCAATACTAATAGAAGCTTTATCAGCTGGAACCTCCATTTCAATTTTCGCTAAACGCATGGTTTCACCGCTAAGGTGATATTGAATTAATACGAGGTCTTCTTCAATATTTAAGCGGTCGTTTTCTAATTTCTTGTAGGCTCTTTCTTTATGAGTCGATAGGATAAAATGGTCTTCTGAGTCAATTTGTTTGTATTTACCGTCGGGATCAAATCCAATTGCTTTTCCAAGAATTAGATCCTGAAAAAACGCGTATTCAACATCAGTTCCTAACATTCCTGAAAAATATAAAAGGGGCTGGGCGATATAACAATCTTTTAGTTTATCGACAAAAAAGAGAGAATCTTGCGTGATGAGGTAGGAGCCAATTACAAAATTGGCCTTCTTTATAGAACCACTAAAAGCGGAGTCAACTTTCATTTTAAAATAACATGAAAATGCAGCGTTCTGGGCTTCACTGGTGACATCAACGCCAATTCGAACGGTAAAAAAGTCATAACCGATCTCGTCTTGTTCGGCGAGTGATTGCATGAGTTCTTTATCGTTTCTTTTCTGCATTTTAAATGCTGTCTGCGCATTTTTACCGGTTCCGCAGGCCGATAACATTCCGAAAGAGAGTCCGAACAATAAGGTGATTGGTGTTATTTTCGTGTAGAGCTTTTTCATTATTTTTTTGTGTCCTCCTTTATTGGGGAGGATAATATTTTTTATCGTCAAACTTCCTTTTTAACAATGGAGATTCATTGCCATTTTTAATGGCTTCCTCCCAAATTTCGACAGCATCCTCTGTTTTACCTGATAAGAACAAAGCATCTCCCAGCTGTTCTAAAATAGCTCCATTAAAGGTGTCATTAGCTAAAGCTTTTAAGAACGCATCTTTTGCTTCGCTATATTTCATCTGCTTCATGAGTAATTCACCCAATTGCTGATTAAGGAGAATGCTTTTGGGAGAAAAAGTCAGTCCTTTTTTGATGATGGTCATGCCTTCATCCAATTTATTATCTTCAGCTAATAATTGCGCACGGTCCGCATAGACATGAACATTACCTTCATAGGCGTCCAAAGCTTGGTTGAAATAGAAGTCCCCTTCACTATCATTTCCTTGACGGAAATTCATATCTCCGAGATGATACAAAAACTCTGATTGCAAAGGAGGGTCTTTAACGACAAGATCCTTACCAAGAAAAAGCCATTCTTCTGCAAGATTATAAGCTTTATTTTCTTTAGCCGCTATGCCAGTCATCAAATATAAAATCGGTTGAGCCGGGAAAAGAGAGATGGCTTCTTCACCATTTTCTTGCATACGTTTATAGTCTTTAATATTTTTTTGACTTTCTAATAAATACAACCAGGCGTCAAACGAATTCGGGTTGAGGTCAACCGCTTGCTGATATTCCAATACAGCTTGATCATGATCATTCAAAACAACCCAATAATTACCATATAGTTCGTGATAATCACTGTTGTTTTTAGCCATGTCACTGATGATGGAAAACAGATTGCCAATTTCTTTTCGCATTAATTTAAAGTCGCGCTGACCAGTTTCTGTAAAGGGTAACATACCACCCAGAATTGCTGTTTTTCGTTCTAGTTCAACGTCTTGATTTTTAAATCCGACTTGTAAATTCTGAAAAGCAGCGTTAAGTCTGTCTTGACGCAAATGAATATCCGCCAACATAATATAAGCCTGTCCATAATTTGGACTTTCAGCAATAACTTCCTGCACGAGTTTTTCTGAGGCGATCATATTATTGCGCTGCAGGTATAATTCTGCAACCATAATTTTTGCTTCAGGTTGATTTCCGTTACCCTCGATAAAATGAATCAATTCATTTTCTGCTGCGTCTTTATCCCCATTCTCAATGTATAGATCATATTTCGTAAAACTTACTTCAGGAGTAGGACCAGTTTCAACCTCTATTTCATTTAACATAGCGATAGCCTGATCGATTCTTCCACTTCTTATAAGTGCTTCAGTGTAGGTATACTTAAGCTCAATATTCTCTTCCGCTTCAATAATGGTTTGATACAAGTCTGCCGTTTTTGCAAAATCATTGCGAGCATAATAAAGATCAGCTAAACGAAGGGTATACCACTTGTTTTCTGGACGCAATTCATAGGCAGATTGAGCAAAGAATAAGGCTTTTTCTTCATTCCCTGTTTTTTCATAAAGATCGGAAAGCGCGAAATGAACCGCAGGATTATTCGCTTCCATTGAACGACACCTTTCGAATAACGTGATGGCATTTTCATAATGCCCAATCATTTTTTCTAGATTGGCTTTGTGAAAAATTGTTTTAAATGCTTTTCGTTGGGTATAGATATTGCCTTGCGATACTTCTTCAGCGTTTTTACAAGCGCTGAGTCCAAACCCAAAAATGAGTAATACAAAAAACGTGTGATGAGCGATATGTCGTAATTTATAAATCACTCGATTGTTGTATAATCACCAATGCTAATGACTTTACCGTGACTTAATATTTTCGCATTATTGCCTATCATGGAATCTTGTAAAATAGAATTTGTAATCATCGCATTCTTTTGCACAATAGAATTGGTCACTACTGAATTCTTTACGGTTGTTCCTCTTCCTAAAGATACGTGCGGTCCGATCACAGCATTTTCTAAAACAACATGCTCTCCAATATAGCAAGGAGGAATGACGACTGAATTTTTATTGTTTAGATCAGGAGATACTAAGTCCTTATCCTTGTCAAATTCAAGTACACGCTGATTCGTATGCACCGTTACTTTTTTATTCCCACAATCAAGCCATTCCGATACTTTTCCTGGTTTGAATTTGGCACCTTTTTTAGTCAAGTTTCTTAGCGCATCTGGCAACTGATATTCACCGCCCTTAATAATTCCGTTATCAATTAGGTACTGAAGTTCTGTTTTTAACTTTTCAGCTTTCTTGAAATAATAAATTCCAATCATGGCTAAATCAGAAACAAAAGTGGAAGGCTTTTCTACAAAATCCGTTATAAAACCTTCTTCATCCAATTGCACCACACCAAAAGCTGAAGGGTCGTCAATTTGTTTTACCCACAAGACGCCATCAGCATCTTCATCCATGGTAAAATCTGCTTTAAACAGCGTGTCAGCAAAAGCAACAACTACTGGCCCTTTTAAAGAATCAGCTGCGCAAAGAACAGCATGTGCCGTTCCCAATGCCTTGTCCTGATAATAGATCTTGCCTTTTGCTCCAAGCTCTTCAGCAACTTTAATTAATTCGTTTTCTACGTCCTTACCAAAATCACCAATGACAAAAGCAATTTCATCAATTTTCTCGGTGCATGTTTTTGCAATGTCCTGAACCAGACGGTGTACAATTGGTTTACCGCCAACTGGAACCAGTGGTTTAGGGATCGTTAATGTATGTGGTCTAAGGCGACTTCCTCGCCCAGCCATGGGGACAACAATTTTCATAGTCTATTTTCTTTAATGAGTGCCAGTGCTACCAAAGCCACCTGCTCCTCGATCAGTTTCATCTAATTCTTCTACGGCAATAAAATTTGCTTGCTCACATTTTGCTATTACCATCTGAGCAATTCGTTCGCCATTCTCTACCGTAAAAGGTTCATTGGAAAGGTTAACCAAAATCACGCCAATCTCTCCTCGGTAATCGGCATCAATTGTGCCTGGCGTATTCAGAACAGTAATTCCCTTCTTTAAAGCTAAACCACTGCGAGGTCTGACCTGTGCTTCATATCCTTTCGGAAGCGCCATGAATAATCCTGTTTTAATTAATTGGCGTTGAAGAGGAGCCAAGGTTATGGCTTCATCGATATTGGCTCTCAGATCCACTCCAGCAGAAAGATCGGTCTCATAGCGTGGGAGATCATGACCTGATTTATTGATGATTTTTATTTCCATATGCAGTAAAATTCAAAAGTAATAAATTTATGCCTTCCTAAACTGTTTGAAAGGCCGTTCAACAAAGAGAACAAGTCCGATAAATAAAAGTATGAAGAGACTATTGATAATAAAGTCACTCCAAGCAAATGTTAATTCATTCCCCATAATTAATAGACTTAATCCATATAGCCCCAATGCGGAGAATAGATAAAGCGCCACTTTACGGAGATTATAATGAATTGGATAGTGTTTTTGTCCCAAAATATAAGAACCAACCATCATGCTAAAATAGACCACCAAAGTTGTTATTGCAGAACCCATATAGCCCATAACTGGAATGAGTAAAAGGTTCAGAACTAATGTTATTAAAGCACCACCCATGGCTAGATAAGCACCGTATTTCGTTTTGTCCGAAAGCTTATACCAGATCGATTGATTATAATAAATTCCTAGGAATACATTTGCTAAAAGAAGGATTGGAACAATTTTAAGTCCTTCCCAATAAGCTTCATTCGGGATGAACCATTTGAAAATTGGAATATTCAGTGATATAACCAAGAACATCAAACTGACGATAACGACAAAATAGGTCATGATTTTTGAATAGATCTTATTCCCATCATCTTTTTTAGCCTGTTCAAAAAAGAAGGGTTCAGCAGCATAACGGTAGGCTTGAATGAATAAGCTGATTAAAAGCGAGAGTTTATAGCTTGCAGAATAAATACCAACTTGCGCTTGTGCATATTCCTGTCCTTCTCCCATCAATAAACGTTTGATAAGAATGCGATCAAATGTCTCGTTGATAATTCCTGCAAATCCTGCCAGCATCAGTGGCAAAGCATAAATTAGCATTTTCATGGCTTGCGCTTTTTCCATGATGAAACGATACTGAATCACGTGTTTAAAAAGGAGGATTGGTTTTATTAAGCTAGCAAATAAGTTTGCGATAAAGATATATCCGATACCGATTGAATCATCTGGCTTTAATAAGACGTAAATAAAGAAGAGGTTCAATAATATATTAGTCAATATTGAAGCAAACTGAACCAACGCAAACTCTTTTGCTTTTTGATGAAACCTTAATTTGACCAGAAAGAGGGATGATAAAGCATCCATGACTAAAATGAAAGCAAATAAAATCACATAATTAGCCATGTCTGGATACTGCATCCAATTGGCAATGGATTGAGCCGAACTGACCACAACGATCAGGAAAATCACATTGATTACCAAGACAATTGAAAAGGCTTGGTTAAAAGTTTTGAGTTTATCTTCAGCTTGGTTAACAAAACGGAAAAAAGTAGTCTCCATGCCCATCATCAATAGGATAACAAAAAATCCTACATAAGCATAAAACTCACTGATGATGCCGTAATCTTCGGGTAAAAAAGTGTTGGTATGAATCGGAACAAGAAAATAGTTAAGTACCCTGCCAATAATGGATGGTAAGCCATAAGTGGCTGTTTGGCCGGCTAATTTTTTAATATTACTCATCTATTCTTCCCAAATTTTGCGGGGCTAGTCCTTTCTAAAGTTAGCTTTTCGTTTTTCTAAAAATGCAGTCGTCCCTTCTACGAATTCTGGTGTTCCGAAACAGTTTCCGAATTCTTCAATTTCAGCTTGATAACCATTAACACCATCTTCATAGTTCGCATTAATGGCACGAATTGCAGCGCTGATAGCGTTCGGTGAATTCTTACAGATTTTACCAGCAATTTTATTTGCTAATGCCATTAATTCATCTTGTGGCACAACATGATTCACTAAGCCCCAAGATTGAGCTTCTTCTGCTCCAATCATGCCCGCCGTCGTCACCATTTCAAATGCTTTTCCTCTACCAACCAATTGAGCCAGACGCTGTGTCCCACCGTAACCAGGGATAACACCTAAAGAAACTTCTGGTAATCCAACGCGCGCATTATCAGAAGCAATTCGAATATGCGCAGACATAGCCAATTCTAAACCTCCACCCAAAGCGAAACCGTTGATGGCTGCAATAACCGGTTTGGTCATTTTTTCAACAAAATTGAATAATAATTCATGTCCTTCAGCACTTAATGCTTGCCCCTTTTCAACCGAGAAGTCAGCAAATTCTTTGATGTCAGCTCCTGCTACAAAAGCTTTTTCACCTGAACCAGTCAAAATCACAGCGCCTACTGCGTTATCCTGATTTGCTGCAGTCAACGCATGATGCAATTCGTTAATAGTTTCCTTGTTGAGTGCATTCAATTGTTTTGGGCGTTTGATGGTAATCGTTAAGACTAAACCTTCTTGATTGGTTAAAATATTTGTGTAATCCATGTCTATCTATGCTTTCTTTTGATTCTACAATAAGAATATAAAGCTAGGAATTATTACTCGAAGGAAATAGGAGCAAAAAGGATACTTTTAAACAGTTTTTTGTGTGCTGAGATCTTTGAGATATGCGATCAGTTTCGCTAATTATTTGAGCGACTTCATCAGCTTTTATTGAGTGTGTAATTCTATTATGTTTTCGATCGTACTTGCTTGTAAATCTTAATAGCAATTATCAATATCAGGCCAAATAAGATAAAACCTAAGGTTCCATATATCCAATTCAATGAATTTTTCATGACAATCAGAAATACAATAGCAACTAAAAACAGGGTGGCCACCTCATTCCAAATTCTGAAGAAATTACCGGTTTTTATTTGCTCTCCTCGTTGTAACTGTTTATAAAAGGAATGACATATAAAATGATAGATGAACAAGCCAAGCACAAAAGTTAGTTTGATGTGCATATAAGGCAATTGTAATAAACCAGAATTGAGATACAAAAGCGTTGGCCCTAAAATCGCTGTAAGAATGAATGAAGGCCAAGTAATTCCATACCATAATCGCTTAGACATCAGTTGGAATTGCGGAACTAATATCGCTTGTTCTTCGGGTGACTTTTGGCCAGCCTCTCGCTGATAAACAAAGAGGCGGACAATGTAAAACAATCCTGCAAACCAGGTGACGATAAAAATGATATGAAGAGAGAGGACTACTTGATACATTATTGATAAAAATTCATTTCATCGAGATATTTAAACACCGGTTCAGAGAGCAAGTATTTAACTTCCTTCCCTTCTTTAATCATATTTCGTATAAAACTAGATGAAATTTTCATGATTGGCGCATCCGTCATATTAACATTCGGAAGCTCAAGAAGCTTATTGTCTCCTGAAATTTTGATCTCTTTTTCAATTTCTTGGATCGTCTGGACTCGTGGATAAACTAGAATTGAAAATCGTTCAATAATCTGCTCATAATTTTTCCACTTATGCAGGGATCGTAAATTATCCTCACCCATGATTAAGGTGAAAGCATGATCGGGATATTTTTCGGTTAAGGCTTGTAAAGTATAGACCGTATAGGACGGTTTGGGCAGTCCAAATTCGATGTCAGAGGCTTTTAGTTTTGAATTGTCCTCAACTGCAATGCGTACCATTGCTAATCGGTGATAATCGGCTAAAAGGTTCTTTTTCTTTTTGTGTGGATTTTCAGGTGTGACAACAAACCAAACTTCATCAATATCATCCGATTGGGCCATATAATTGGCAATGATAAGATGCCCAATATGAATCGGGTTAAATGATCCGAAATAAAGGCCAACGCGTTTTGAGAATTGTTCTTCTTTTCCAGCGAACCCATCGATGATATGTTTTACCGTATCACTCAAGATGATATAAATTCCTCAACGACTCCTTGTATTTCGTAACAAGCTTTTTCGAGATTGTCATTCAATAACTTGTAGTCAAACTGATCGACATGACTTAATTCTTCATTTGCTTTATCTAATCGAATTTTGATCTGTTCAGGCGATTCAGTTCGTCGGTTTTTTAGGCGTTGCTCAAGTACAAAAAGGGAAGGCGGTTTTATGAATACAGCCAAAGCTTTTTCCCCGAAAATCTTTTTTAGGTTTAAACCGCCAATAGCATCCACATCAAATAAAACCGTTTTACCAGCCTCCCAATTGCGAATGACTTCTGACTTTAATGTGCCATAAAAATTATCTTTATACACTTCTTCCCACTCAATAAGCGCACCTTCGTTTATGCGTTTTTTAAACTCATCAACACTTAAAAAGTGATAGTCTATTCCATTTTCTTCTCTCCCACGTGGTGACCGACTTGCGGCTGATATTGAAAAAGCGAGGTTCGGTATGTTGCGCAGTAAGTAACGAACAATAGTTGTCTTTCCCGCTCCGGAAGGAGCCGAAAATATAACACATTTACCATTCGGATAATTATTCAGGTCCTGTTTTGCCATACACTATAAAGTATTCAATACCTGTTCTTTTATTTTTTCAAGCTCATCTTTCATGCCTACCACTAGTTTTTGCATTTCAGCATGATAACTTTTAGATCCTAAGGTGTTAATCTCTCTACCAATTTCTTGACTAATAAAGCCTAATTTTTTCCCTTGTGATTCACTCGCGTTCAGCGTTTCAATGAAATGACTTAAATGATTGCCTAAGCGTTGTTTTTCTTCAGAAATATCAAATTTTTCTAGGTAATAAATGAGTTCTTGCTCAAATCGATTTTTATCAATTTTGCTTGTGCCGATAAATTCATCCAAGTTATGCTCAATACGTTCTTTAATACTATCAATCCGCTTCTCTTCATATTGTGGAATTGCTTCAAAAGCACTGCGAATATTATCGATGCGCATCGTAAATTCATCTTTCAATTCTTGCCCTTCCTTTTCTCGGAAATTTAGATGCTCACGGATCGCATTATCCACTACCTTCATGATTTCAGTCCACTCAGAATCATCTAATTCGGTAGCCTCAGTGGAGAAGATGTCTGGCATGCGGAGTAATGCAGGTAAGATCTCTTCCGTGGAAAGCCCTAACTCTTTCGCCACACCTTGTACTTGTTGAAAATAACTTTCAATTAAGGTTGTGTTAATTGCCTGCTCACTAATGCCGTTTGCGGCTTCTACCTGAATGGAAATTTCAACTTTTCCACGGTTCAAGAATTGGCTGATATGCTTACGTAAATCAATTTCCTTTTGTTTATAGATACTTGGCATTCGCACAAAAACATCCAAATTTTTACTGTTAAGTGATTTTAACTCAACCGTAATTTTTTTGTTTTCAAAAGTACCTGTGGCTTTTCCGAAGCCAGTCATGGATTGCAGCATATGAATTTTTCTTTCTACAAAAGTAGCAATAATCAAGTTAAACAGTCTTTATCAAAAAATCCTGTGTAGTAATAACGGAGATTATACTTCTTCGATTTAGCTGAAATAAAAAACTATTTTTTAGCTTTGCTCCCTAACCAAACTTTTAACTATGATTAAAACAATACGATTATTTCAATTTATTTTATTGTTCTTGTCTTCAGCGGCTATCTCGCAAGTGACAACAACATTCAATTACACTGGTGCTTTAGACGCTTATACTGTTCCTGCCGGAGTGGCAGGTATTAGAATAGAAGTTCGCGGTGGACAAGGTGGAAACGACGGTGGCTTAGGAGCTATTATGATCGGTGATTTCACAGTTACTCCAGGAGAAGAGTTAACGATTTTAGTCGGTGGTGTTGGAGAAACAGAAGGATTAATCCGCAGCGGAGGCGGCGGCGGATCATTTGTTGTGAATGCGAGTGATGAACCGTTGATTATTGCTGGTGGTGGCGGTGGCCGAGCTTGGAGTGGAGTTGGAAGTCCAACTTTTCCAGGTATAGACGCCAATACAGCACCAAATGGTAATGACGGCTACAGTATGGAAAATGGCCTCGGTACAGGTTCTGATGAACGCTTGGGCTATGGCGGTGCAGATGGAGATGGTGGAGGAGGAACAGGTCCTGATGGCCCACCGCATGCTGCTAATGGTGGCGGATTTTATACAGATGGAGAAGATGGTACTTGTGGACTAGGCGGTAAAAGTTTTTTAGCTGGCGGTGCTGGAGGAACAGGATGTTCAGGCGGACCAGGCGGCTTCGGCGGTGGCGGTAACGGTGGTAACTCTGGCGGTGGCGGCGGTGGCGGCTACTCTGGCGGCGGTGGTTCATACCATAACCCGACTAATGGTGGTGGCGGCGGTTCCCTTAATGAAGGAGCTAATCAAGATAATTCAGTAGGAAATTCGGGAGAAGGACTTGTGATCATTACGGAATTATGCAGCCCTTTAACTGTGACAGTGTCTGAAACTGAAGTTTGCTTTGGAGAAGAAGTGACGATATCAGCTACTTCTGAAAGTGGTGATGCGGTGACATGGGATATGGGTGTTGAAGATGGAGTGGCTTTTGTTCCTGATGCTCTTGGTGAAAATACATATACAGGAACCACAGGGAATGATGACGATTGTGACGCAGTTGTAACTGTTATGGTCAATGAATTGCCAGAAACATACGGATCTCTTACTTCTGATGACGCCGGAGCTGGTGTTGGAGCTATTGATCTATTAGTGGTTGGCGGTACTCCAGGCTACACGTTTGATTGGAATAATGACGGTACAGGAGATTTTGATGATACTGAAGATTTAACGGGTTTAACAAGCGGAACTTATTCGGTTATAGCCAAAGATATAAATGATTGTGAAAGTGTTTCTCAGTCCTTTTATGTCGGCGATTTAGCTGGGCTTGATGGTGAAAATCAAATAAACCTAAGTGTTTATCCAAACCCAACCAATGCGGATCTTTATATACAAGCTGAAGGTGCTTATCTTTATAAGATCTATGCCCTAAACGGTGAGCTTTTATTATCCGGCGCAGGAAATGACCAAGAGTTATTAGACCTTTCAGAGTTGAGCAATGGCGTTTATTTATTGACCTTAACACAAGTAGAAAACGCAACTCATATTAAAATCACCAAGCAATAATACAAATTCATTTAAAAAAGGTGCACAGATTATCTGTGCACCTTTTTTTCTTTATCAAACATTCTTACCTTAGTGGTATAACTAAACTTAATAACTATGAAACTAATTTTTACTTTAACTTTTATGGTGGCACTTTCCATTTCATTTGGACAAGTAACCACATTCGACTATACAGGGTCGATAGAAACTTATACCGTTCCAGACGGAGTTTCGCGTATTTCAATCCAGGCTTATGGAGCTCAAGGAGGAAATGATAATGGCGGTTTAGGCGCTGGTATTTATGGAGAATTTGACGTAACAGCTGGGAACGTATTAAATATTGTTGTTGGACAGCAAGGAATTGTCAATAACTGTGGGGGTGCTGACGCTTCAGGCGGAGGCGGAGGTGGATCTTTTGTTTGGGATGCCGATGACGCTGCATTACCTTGGATCGCTGCTGGCGCTGGTGGTGGCGGTAACGAAAACTGGGGTGGTATTGATTGCCGTGATGGTTTACCAGGTCAAGCAGGTGAAGATGGGACATCAGGTGCAGAAGGGCTAGCAGCTGGAGGCATTGGCGGTGAAGGTGGAGCAGGAGATGCTCCTTCGGGAACAGGTTCAGGTGGAGGCGGATGGCTCTCTGCCGGTCAAAACTCTACTTGGGGTGATGGTTGTACTGGGGGTGAAACACTTCCAACTTTTGCAGGCGGAAATGGTGCTAGTGGATTTGGTCCAGGAGGTGAAGGTGGCTTCGGTGGCGGAGGTGGTTCTGTCTGTGGATGCGGAGGCGGAGGCGGTTATTCCGGCGGTGCTGGTGGAAATGGATCTTCATGTCGTGCCGGAGGTGGAGGCGGAGGTTCATATAACCAAGGTGAGGCTCAAGTCAATGAAACAGGCGTTCGTTCAGGAGACGGACAAATCATAATTACAGAACTTTGTAACCCTTTGACAGTAACGGTAAGTGATACAGAAATTTGTTTAGGAGAAGAAGTAACGATTTCAGGTACGTCTGAAAGTGGAGATGCTGTAACTTGGGATATGGGAGTAGAAGATGGAGTTGCTTTCGTTCCTGAATCAACAGGAGAAAATGTTTACACGGGAAGTACAGGAAATGATGAAGACTGTGGTGCAACCGTGAGTATAATGGTATACGAATTACCCGAAACATTCGCTACAACGACACCTGATAACGACGGTATTGGCATTGGAGAAATTGATCTTTTAGTTACGGGTGGCGCTCCAGCTTATTTATTTGACTGGGATAATGATGGTACGGGTGATTTCGATGATATGGAAGATTTGACAGGATTGACTACGGGAACATATGTTGTAGTGGTGAGAGATGCAAATGATTGTGAAAGTGTATCAGATTCATATTTTGTCTCAGACCTGGCTAGCTTGAATGCAAACGAGTCTTCTAATATTAAGGTTTATCCGAATCCAACAGTTGATTTGGTGAATGTTCAATTACCAGGTGATTTTGATTATCAATTAATATCCTTAAAAGGTGAGGTTTTATTGAATGGTAAATCTAATAATGCGGTAATTTTGGATATAGAATCGTTCGAATCAGGAGTTTATTACCTACGATTAATAACTGAGTCGGAAAACACGTTGATCGAATTGATCAAGCAATAAGAGATTCTCTTAGTAATTTGAAAGCTGGATGCAAGAATTCTTGCATCCAGCTTTTTATTTCTTTCGGAAAAAACACGCTAAAGATCAGTACGATAATTAGTTGTGATTTTAACTTCTAGGCGGTATATTTGTACAAATTGACAACCAACCTTATGAGATATTTATTCCACCTCATTGTACTGAGCTGTATTTTTAGTTCAACAATCCACGCACAAGTAACAACGTTTGCCTTTACTGGAGCGGTTCAAACTTATACAGTTCCAGCTGGCGTTACAGCCATTCAAATTGAATGTTGGGGCGCGCAGGGAGGAACCGGTACAGGATTCGATGGAGTTGAAGGTACTGGAGGTCTTGGAGGTTATTCTATTGGAGAATTGGTCGTTACACCGGGTCAGATACTTGAAGTTTATGTAGGAGGTGCTGGGGACATGTTCGGTCCTGGCGGATTTAATGGAGGAGGACAAGCAGGCACTAATTATGGAGCTGCTGGTGGAGGTGGATCTGATGTTAGAGTCACTCCATACGGTTTTGGCGATCGTGTCATTGTTGCCGGCGGTGGTGGCGGTGGAGCTTTTGGTTCATACGGTAACCCCGGTGGTATCGGCGGCGGATTAATTGGAGGAACAGGTTCTAGTGGTGGTGGATTTACAGCAGGAACAGGTGGAACCCAAGTAGCAGGTGGTGCAGCAGGATGCTGTTATGGAGCAGCAATTGGAGGAACATTTGGTTTAGGAGCAAGTCCCGGAGATTATCACAACGCCGGTGGTGGCGGAGGTTGGTATGGAGGTGGTTCCGGTGCTGGTCACGCAGGTGCTGGTGGAGGATCATCTTATATTGATGGTGTTACGGCAGCATCTACAACTGCAGGTATTCGTTCTGGAGATGGTGAGGTGGTGATTACGGTTTTATGCAATGCGTTGACCGTCGATGTCAGTTCAGAAGAAGTATGTTTAGGAGAAGAAGTAACATTAGATGCAACTTCACCAAGTGGAGCGACAGTAACTTGGGATGGGGGTGTCACGAATGCAGTGCCATTTACACCGCCATTGGGTGTTACGACTTATACTGCAACAAGCGCTGATCCTGATGATTGTGAATTCACAGTAGATATAACTGTGAATGATACACCCACAGTTACAATCACGGTAGATGCCCTAGAAATTTGCGATGGAGAAACGGTTACCTTCACCGAAGGTGGTGATGCTGATACTTATGTTTGGGATCCGGTTGATGTCGTTGATGGAGTTCCTTATACTCCGGCAGCAACTGGCACAATTACTTATACATTAACAGGTACAATCACCGCAACGGGATGCGAAAACACAGAAACGGTTGATGTGACGATGCACGAATTACCAACCGTTACAGCAGCTGTTGATTTTGATGAGATTTGCTTAGGAGATGAGGTTGTTTTTACTGGAGGCGGAGCTGATACCTATGTTTGGGATATGGGTGTTACAGATGGAGTTGCATTTACTCCTCCAGCAATTGGAACAGAAACATATACAGTTACAGGAACAGATGCAACAACAGGTTGTGAGAATACGGCTACTATAGATGTAACGGCAAATGACGCACCAACGGTTACAGCATCTGCTGATTTTACTGAAGTTTGTGAAGGTGATCTAGTAACATTGAGCGGTGGCGGAGCTGTTACTTATGCTTGGGATGGCGGAGCTACGGATGGTGTTGCTTTTGCACCACCGCTTGGAACGACAACTTATACGGTTACTGGTACAACTGGTTCTGGTTGTGAAGGAACGGCAACAATAGATATTACAGTTAACGCATTGCCAACAGTCACGGCAACGGCAGACGATACAAATGTATGTGAGGGTGATTTAGTGACGCTTTCGGGTACTGGTGCAGACACCTATACTTGGGATGGTGGAGCAGTTGATGGTGTTGCATTTGCACCGCCAGTTGGAACAACAACTTATACTGTAATCGGAGAAGCGGATGGTTGCGAAGGAACAGCAACAATTGATATTACAGTTGAAACGGCACCAGTGGTGACCGCAACGGCATCAGCAGGTGAGATTTGTGAAGGCGAAATGTTGACCTTATCAGGAGGCGGAGCCGATACCTATACGTGGGATGGTGGAGCAACAGATGGTGTGGCGTTTACACCTGCAGGTTCTGGAACAATTGACTTTACTGTAACAGGAACGGATGCAACTTCGGGTTGTACAGGTACAGCAACCATTTCTATTGTCATTCATGAAAACCCTGATGTAACGGCAAGTGCTTCATCAGATGAAATTTGTTTGGGAGAGAATGTCACTTTAAGCGGCGGCGGAGCTGCAACCTATGTTTGGGATGGAGGCGTTACTGATGGAGTAGCCTTTGCACCTGCTTCAACTGGATCTTATACGTATAATGTAACTGGAACTTCTGCAGATGGTTGTGAAGGAACAGCTTCAGTGACAATCTCTGTCATTGATTGCGAACCGGTTATTCCAAACTTCTCTGTGCCATCACCGCTTTGTGTCGGAGACTGTGTCACAATTCAAGATGAAAGTACTGGAACAGTAGCAGGATGGAGCTGGAATTTTGGAGGTGCAACAGATCCTGGGACGTCAACAGAACAAAACCCAGTGATTTGTGTAGATAATGCCGGTACATTTGTCATAGAGTTGACAACAACGAGCGCTTCGGGTGTTGAAGGAACGTATTCAACGGAAATTACGGTAAATACGAATCCGATAGTAAGTGCCACAACTGATACGATTGTTGATTTAGGAAGTTCAGCTATGCTTGTAGGAAGTTCAGCATCTTCAGGTTCTTACATATGGTCACCTGATCGAAATTTGGATTGCCCAACATGTGATATTACAGAAGCAACTCCAGAGGAAACAACAACCTATACCGTGGTTTTTTCAGATGAAAACGGATGTACGGCATCAGATACGGTCTTGGTATTGGTTAACTTTGTAGAAGGAGTTGGCGTACCAACGGCATTTTCGCCTAATAATGATGGTGAAAATGATATTTTGTTTGTTAAAGGATACGCTTTAGAGACCATTGTTTTGACAGTTTATAATCGATACGGGGAGGTTGTTTTCTACACAACTGATCAGAATATTGGTTGGGATGGAACCTTTCAAAACCGTAACGTTAACCCAGGCGTATTTACTTGGGTATTACAGTATGAATTTGTGAATGGAAATGGTGGAATGAAGAAAGGAAATACGACCTTAATTCGATAAGCCGAAAAAAGCCTATTTGACTTTAGTTTTTATCCTTAAAGTGATCAAATACGATATGCGCTTTTGAAGGGCCAATCGCTTCAGAGAGGTCTTTCAGTTCAGCATTTTTAATTCTTGAAACAGACTTGAACGTCTTTATCAGATCCATGGCAGTTTTTTCACCGATTCCTTTAATTTGAGTCAACTCAGTTCCGAGAGCATTTTTGCTTCGCTTATTGCGGTGATGTGTAATGCCAAATCGGTGCGCCTCATTTCTAAGATGTTGGATGATTTTAAGTGATTCAGATCGCTTGTCGATATATAATGGTAAAGAATCACCTGGATAATAAATCTCTTCGAGTTTTTTAGCGATGCCAACCACCGTTATCTTTCCACGCAGATTAAGCTTTTCAATACTCTTCATAGCAGAGCTTAATTGGCCTTTACCTCCATCCACAATTATCAGTTGAGGTAGTGCCTCGTCTTCATCTAGCAAACGCTTATAACGCCGGTAAACAACCTCTTCCATTGAGGCAAAATCGTCAGGTCCTTCTACTGTTTTGATATTAAAATGACGATAGTCTTTTTTACTTGGTTTAGCATCTTTAAAAACAACACAAGCGGCAACCGCATTAGTTCCATGAAAATTTGAATTATCAAAACATTCGATATGTCGTGGCCATTCTTTTAGGCGAAGGTCTTTTTTCATCGTTTCCATAATGCGCTCAACATGTCTTTCGGGGTCAACTTGCTTTATTTGTTTGTGACGCTCGAGCATAAAAAACTTAGCATTTCGTTGTGATAAATCTAAGAGGGCTTTTTTATCACCACGTTGTGGTGAATTGAATTTTAGATGTGGAAACGAATCGGATAAATCCGTAACAGAAATAATTTCGCGTGATTCATCGCCATAACGCTCACGCATATCAATAAGGGCAAATGATAAGATCTGATCATCTGACTCGTCTAATTTCTTTTTTATTTCAACCGTATGCCCATGGATAATGGCGCCATTGTTGATCTTTAAGAAATTTACAAAAGCGGACTTATCATCTTTGGCCATGGAGATAACATCTACATTGTGAATCGATGGGCTCACGACTGCTGATTTTGAATAATAACCCTCCAAACTTTCAATCTTAGACTTGACATCCAGCGCTTCTTCAAATTTCAACTGATCCGAAAATTGGTTCATCAATTCGGTGAGCGATTTAATTACTGATCGAATATCACCCTTAAGAATACGTTCAATATCTGTTATATATTGATTATAATCTTCAGCTGATTGCTTTCCTTCGCAAGGCCCCATACAATTGCCAAGGTGGTACTCCAAACAAACTTTATAATTTTGTTTGGCAATTGCTTTTGGTGAAAGATTGAGTTTGCAGGTTCGCAATGGATAAACCTCTTTTACTAGGTCTAGCAACGTATACATCATTTTTACAGATGCATAGGGGCCAAAATATTTCGAGCCGTCCTTGGTTATGCGTCGCGTTGAAAACACTCTTGGGAAATCCTCATTTTTGATACAGATCCAAGGGTATGTTTTATCGTCTTTTAGCTGGATATTATACTTCGGGCGATATTTTTTTATGAGGTTATTTTCAAGCAATAAAGCATCAACCTCTGTGTCAACCACTAAATATTTAATTGATTGCACCTTCCGGACAAGAATAGCAGTCTTTGCACTATCTTTTTGAGATTTATTAAAATAAGATGAAACTCGACGTTTTAAATTCTTAGCCTTTCCAACATACAGAATTTCATCATTTTTATCAAAGTACTGATAAACGCCCGGCTCCTGCGGAATTTGTCGAATAGTTTCTCTCAAATGCTCAAACACAGCTCAAATTTACGAATAACGATGGTAATAAGAACCGCTCCAGAGTTGAATAATATCTATCGATTTAGGGGAATACTGCCAATAATTTGTACTGCATGCATAATAATGTTAAATTTATTAGCGCAAATTAATACTATGAAAAAATACTTACTCTCAGTTCTGGCAATTCTTCCTTTAATGGTTGGTGCACAGGGTTTCTATCGTTGCTATACGCATGAAGCTTTGCAGCATGTAGAAGCGTCAAACCCCGGTTATATTGACCGTGTAAATGAAATTTTTGAGCGTGCAAAACTTGCCGAAGATTTTAACCGTGATGAGGTCTATACCATTCCCGTTGTGGTTCATATTGTCTATGATATTGATGAAAAAAACGTACCAGATAGTGTTGTTTACAATCAAATCGCATCCCTTAATGCAGATTTTCGACGTTTAAATGAGGACGCTGATAATGTGCGGGATACGTTTAACACAATTGTAGGTGATACACATATCCAATTTGCGCTGGCTTCAATTGATCCTGAAGGAAATCCAACGACAGGTATTACAAGAACAGAAACAGAGGTTGAATCATTTTTTGATTTTGCAACCATTGCAGAAGATGTTAAATCTACAGCTGATGGAGGTATTGATCCGTGGGATCAAGAGCACTACCTGAATATATGGGTGTGTGATATGTCTATTTTTGGTTTTGTCAATATTCTAGGATACGCAACACCACCAGATGGTTTAGATCATTGGCCTCCAGATGCAACAACCGGATTAGCCGATGGTGTGGTAGTGCAATACCAGGCGTTCGGAGCAAATAATCCAGTTCCGCTGGAAATTGGAGCTGAAACGTATGAAGTACTTGGTAGAACCTTGACACACGAAGTAGGGCATTATTTAGGATTACGTCATATTTGGGGTGATGGTGATTGTACTGAACAAGACGGTGTTGATGATACACCGAATGCAGAATCGCAATCGAGTCAAGATTGTGATATAACAAAGAATACCTGCGTTGATGATATTGCCGATCTAGGAGATTTACCGGATATGGTTGAAAATTTCATGGATTATTCGGCAGAATCTTGTCAAAACTCATTCACACATGGTCAGATTGAAATTATGCGCGGCGTCCTAGAAGTTGAGCGTTATGAGTTGGTGAATGGTGGAGCAGAGGCTTCTGTGGAAGAATGGAACACCCTTGCACCTGAGATAAAATTATATCCAAATCCAGCAAGCGGACCAGCGACATTAATATTTGAAGAAACAGGAAATTATACCGTGAATATCTTGGATGAAACGGGAAAATTAATGCAAACCTATCGTACCAACAATGAAATCAATCAACTTACCCTTGACGGTTTGTCTAAAGGGTTTTATATGATTCAAATTTCAAGTTTAGAAGGTATCAGAACGGAGAAGTTTATCGTTCAATAAGAAGGAATTAAATACGTACAAGAAAGTCTGCTGAATCTCGGCGGACTTTCTTGTTTTGCGCATTAAAATCATCTGAAGCCCGATAACCTACAGGTACGACTAGCACAGATTTTAAACCCTTCGATTTCAGATCTAAAATGCGATCATACTCATCTGGAACAAAACCTTCCATCGGGCAGGAGTCAACTCCTAGAATAGCACAGCTTGTTAATAAATTACCCAAAGCAATGTATACTTGACGTCCCATCCAGTCGCTTTTTTCTTCATCTGTTTTAGGCAGCACTGCCTGTTCAATTGCATTTTTAAAGGGGTTCAATTTTTCTATTTCTACACTTCGTGTGCCTGCAATATTGCTCATGTATGATTCAATATGATCTTCCGTAACATTTTCCTCTCGACACAAAACAAATAAATGAGAACTGTCCTTTACCTGGTTTTGTCCATAGGATGCACTGACTAATTCTTCGCGCAATTTTGGATTTTCCACGACTACTAATTTCATCAATTGTAGTCCATAAGATGTTGGCGTCAAACGAGCTGCTTCAATAAGCTGTTCAACAATATCTTGAGACAGTTTTTTGGTAGCGTCAAACTTCTTGGTAGCGTATCGATTATTCAGTGCTTTTATTAAATCCATGTTTCAACATATTTTTTGCAAATATAAGGGCAAATTCATCAGATTAAAAATTACCTTAAAAATTTTATTGACGCGTGCCATCTACAGAGAAATAGATTATATTTGTTCACAATCTAAATTTTAGGATAATGGCAGATGTTACAAGATATGCAGATAAGGACTTAAAAGAGTTTAAGGAGCTGATTGAAGCGAAGTTAATAGAGGCAAATATGGATTTGGATTTGTTGCGTGGACAATTGGATCACAGCGACGATCACGGAACAGATGATACAGGTCGATCTTTTAACATGATGGAAGACGGTTCTGAAACAATGTCGCGAGAAGAGATGGCACAATTGGCTGTGAGACAAGAAAAGTTCATCCAAAATCTGAAGAATGCCTTAATTCGCATTGAAAATAAAACATACGGAATTTGCCGCGTTACCGGAAAATTAATCCAAAAGAAACGTTTGCTACTCGTGCCGCATGCTACATTGAGCATTGAAGCGAAAAAAGCACAGGGCTAAAATTTTGGGTAAGAAAATCATCATAATTATATCCGCCATTCTGGTACTCGATCAAATCATTAAGATTTTGGTTAAACAGCATATGGGCGCATACGATCAAGGAGCGATTGGTGTAGTTGACGGATTCTTCCAGCTCTATTATATAGAAAATCGTGGAATGGCTTTTGGCGCAACACTAGGTGGCGGTGCTATGGCCAAGTATACGCTTTCGCTATTTCGATTAGGTGCCATAATTGGTATCGGTTGGTACATCAAAAAATTATTAGAGGATGCAACAACACCGAAAGGCCTGCTAATTGCAGTTGCATTGGTTTTTGCTGGAGCAACTGGAAACTTAATCGACTCCATGTTTTATGATTTGGTTTGGGAAGTAGACCCGCAGATGAGATGGAATTGGATGGAGACGGCTGAAGGAGGATATTTCTATGATCCTGAGACTGGGCGACCAGAACTCAGGCCAAGTGGATTTTTGCTCGGAAGTGTTGTCGATATGTTTCAATTTACAACCGCTTGGCCTTCATGGATGCCTGTTATCGACTTGTCTTTACCTTCTTGGCTTGGCGGAGCGCAAATCATGGATATACGTCCTGGTAAAGAGATTTTTGGTGCAATTTGGAATTTTGCTGATCTTTCTATCTCTGTTGGAGTTGGGTTGATTATTCTGAAATATCGGAAATTCTTCCGTAAAAATCCAAGTTCTGAAGAGCCATCGGAAAGCGATGATCCATCCCCTGAACCGGTCGAAGAACCGGCTTAGATACTGAAATTTTCTTCTAAAAATGTAATAAATGCCGCTTCGGCACTTTTATTTAATGTATGGACTGTTCGTTCTGGATATTGCTCCCGAATGACCTTAGCTGTTGTATCGCCAAAAGCAACCCAAATTGTACTTGTATGGGCGTCATTATTTTTCAAATAACCTTCAAAATTAGAAGGGCTTGTGAATAAAGCTAAGTCAACGGCAGAAGAAATTGGTTGCGACTTCAGGAAGATAGTATCGTAAACAATGACCGCTTTAACTAGGTCTGTCGGTAAAACGTCAATAACCGTTTTTTTTGAACGCTGGCTAATAGGAAAAAGAACCGTTTCGTTTTCTTTTATGACCGCTTTAAAATTTATTCCAATGTCTGTTGGGTTAGCATCTGGCGGACCAATAAAATCAGGTTCTATTGAATAGTCGCGCAAGACCCGTGCTGTTCCCATACCAAGGACTGCAATTTTTTTATTCTCGGTTGCATAATGCGTCATGTAGTGTCTGACACAATTGGGTGAACTGAAAAATATCCAATCGGTTTGAGGTAATGTTTGTATATCCCTACTTTTTGTCTCAATAAAAGGTTGACAAATTAAATCGATATTATTTTTATCGCACCAATCCTTAAGCTTTTGAAAGCTGCCTTTAGGACGCGTAATTAATATGCGTCGAATCTGATTCACAACGTTTTTAAATCCTCTAAAACTGTCGAAACAATAGAATCTAGATTGACGGCTTTATAGGTCTTTAAATGTGCCTTTCCAGTCTTATCAGTGGCAAAGCTTACATGAACATCATGACCATTTTCTCCTGCTGTGCAGTACACGCCTAAAGGTAATTGACATCCGCCATCCAAGTTTCGGAGAACGGAACGTTCTATGCCAATTTCGCGCGCTACGTTTTCATTATTCATGTTTTGTAGCACAGCGGCTAATTCAGTATCTCCTTCACGGATCTGTAAACCAAGAACACCTTGTGCGGGAGCTGGAACAAAACTTTTAGGATCCAACTCGACCTCAACCAAATCAGACAAATCCAATTCTAAACGCATAATTCCAGCACTTGCAAGTATAATGGCGTCGTATTGACCTTCGCGCAATTTTTGTATTCGCGTGGGAACATTTCCTCTTAAGTCTTTTAAATTAACGCTAGGGCAAAGTCTTTTGATTTGGGTTTGTCTTCGCGCAGATGAGGTTCCGACAACAGCATTATCAGGCAAAGACAAGGTTTTTGAGGTGTCCGCTGCTGTTTTTCGAATCAATAATCGATCAGTTGGATTTTCACGATATGAAACAGCACCTATTAATAATCCATTGGGTGGTGTGGTTTCTAAATCTTTATGTGAATGCACGGCTAAATCAATGGATTTTGATAAAAGCGCATCTTCAATTTCCTTGGTGAAAAAACCTTTACCTTCAATTTTGTCAAAACTTAAGTGTTGAATTTTATCACCTCTCGTATGAATGATTTTAATCGTGACCTGATGCCCTAATGATTCAAGTTCATCGCGTACAAAATGTGCCTGCCAAAGTGCGAGATCGCTTCCTCTGGATCCTATAACAATATCCATAATTTATTAATGATTTTTAGAGAGCATTTCTTTTGCCATGATCATAGGAACACTGACATATTTTTTCTCCATATAATTGAGTACTTTGTCTAAAATATCTTTAGCATTCTCATCTAATGAATCAATTTCAGAAGAGAATACTTCTCCAGTCGCTATATTGCGAATAGCCTTGACATGCTTAGGTATGGCGCGCATCCGAATTTCCATCTGGCGCATTTCAAAGATTTCTTTAAACTCCTCTAAGGCTTCAAATATAATCTGGCGGGCTTTAAGGAGTTCTTTTTTACGAATCAATAAATTTTTCTCTGATAAGGACTTAACAGTATCGACTGAAATATATTCAACTGGATACTTCTCTATCGTTTCAGCTGCAACATCTGCTGGAATCGCCAAATCTACAATTGCTTTTAAATTATCTTTCTGCCGACTTAAGAAACTAGATTGTATAACGGGTTCAGAAGAACCTGTACACGTGATCAAAATATCAAAAGGGGTTGCGTCTTTCTCCAATTCATCAAGACCATATCCTTCGCCATTAACTTGTTCGGCTAATTTTTTTGCATTGGCAACGGTTCGGTTAAAAACAGTAAAGTGCTTAAAACCATTTTTAATTAAAAATCGAGACATATTCTGATTCGTCACTCCCGCGCCAACAATTGCAACTTTAGCATCAGATGGTGCAATGGGTAAGACTTTCATTAATTCTTGAAACGCCAATGTAACAACGGATACCGATTTTTCTGCTATGGAAGTCCGGGTATACACCTTCTTGGCAGTTTCAATTGTTTGACGAATCACGATCCGAATCGTATCATCCGCTAGCTCTTCTTGGCGGGCAAACTCATAGGCGTTTCGAACTTGAGTAATGATTTCACGCTCACCGAGTACAACCGAATCAAGTGAAGTTGCTACTTCTATTAAATGATTGACCGCATTAATACCGGTCCAAAAGCGTGCTTTAGTAGTTAGTTCATCAATGTTTGGGGATTGCTTTCTGTCCTTATAGAAGTTGTGCAAAAAAGAATTGATGAAGTTTATGTTCACCTCTTGATCTGTTACAAATAGAAACTCAACGCGATTACATGTAGATAAGTACATGATCTCTTTTAAGTCTAAGGCAGATTTAAGCGCTTCCATTTTTGGACGAATCTCTTGCTCTTCAAGATGAAATGACCCAAGTTCGTCTAGTCCTAAGACCGCGTGTGTAAATGCTATGATGTTTATCCGCTGCAATGCTCAAAAAAATTGTCCTACAAAATTCCCTATTTTGATTCCACGCTTTGTCATAAAAGTGTCATTTACTTAAAAAACTGATAAGAATCATTATCTGCGGATAATGGTTATTCGATAATGCCGTTAAATAGATAAACAGGTTTATTGAATAGGTGATCAGCCCATTAAACGATTTTTCGACCGCTTCTACAGGAAATTTACCTTAGATTGAGATCAGCACCCATCAAACTATATATGTCTAACAAAGCCTCACATCATCTATTTGACTTGATTAAGAGTCTATCAAAGTCAGAAAAGCGTTATTTTAAATTGTATTCTTCGCGGCATACAATCGGAGAAGAGAACGGATACCTTCGTCTATTTGATTTTATAGATCGGATGGATACTTATCAGGAGGATCTCATTTATATGCACTTTAAGGATCAACCTTTATTGAATAAATTCTCTATAACAAAAGCCCGGTTGTATAATAATATTCTGAAAAGCTTAAATGCTTATTATGCAAGTTCTTCTATTGATGCCCAGCTGTTTCAATCACTTCATTGCGCCGATATATTATTTAATAAAGGACTTTATAAGCAATGTGAAAAAGTATTGAGAAGTGCTGAAAAACAAGCAAAAAAGAATGAACGCTACGTAATTTTGATGGAGATTAAGCAACAGCAGCGAAAATTAGTCGAGAATGAATTCTATACAGATTTTAAATCGGGCGAAATTGAGAGAATGTTGCAAGAAGAGAAGACGTTAATAGATGAAATTGAAACGCATACACGTTTATGGCATGTCAAAAGTATGGTGTTTAGAGAGATTAACCTCAGAGGTAATGTTCGAAATGAGCAAGGTGCTGAGAAGTTGAAAAATTTGGTGGAAAGAATCGAAACGATCGATTTACGTTTATATTCGGATCGCGTTAACTATCTCTACCACCACATTCATTCAGCATATTATTTTTCAATCAATGACCTTGAAAATTCCTATCAACATTTACGTGCCAATCTTAAGCTGTCGGACGATAGTGCAATAGTGTTTAAAGACCGTCCAAATGTTTATTTCTCGGTTTTGACCAACATCATTTACATTGCGACCCAGTTAAAAAAGTATGATGAAGCGCAAGCCTATTTAATCAAACTTAAGCAGCAAGAGGAGATCAATAAGAAAGAGAAATCCTTAGATATTGACATGAAGTATTTTTCAAGTACGGTAAGCTTAGAACTATTTCTTTTAATTGAAAAAGGGGAGTATGAAAAAGGACTTGATTTGATTCCGAAAATTACGGAAGGATATGAATTGTATGGTGATAGCATCAGCTCTTTACGGAAAGCATATATCGACTTTAAAGTCGGAATTATCTATCTGTCTTTAGGTGAATACACAAAAGCGTTGGCTTGGATGAATCAAATTTTAAACGAAAGTAAAATTGATCACCATCAAGACATCTTTTGTTTTGCGCAATTGATCTCATTGATCTTACATGTAGAATTGGAGAATAAGCGTTATTTGCCTTACGCCATAAATTCGACAAAACGATACCTGAAAAACAAGGAAAGCGTTTATGAGTTTGAATCGGTTTTTTTAAAAGCCATCTCAAAAATGTCAAAAGCAGAGGATATTTTCGATTTAGAAGAAAAGTTGATACCTTTTGAAAAGGAATTAGAACGCCTGAAGAATGATCCAAAAGAACAAGCTGTTTTTGAATATTTTGATTTTCATATTTGGCTCAAGAGTAAACTGTCTCGCAAATCATTTTTGGAAATGAAAAGGGCGGTCGCTTAATGACGCCGATTTCCTTTTGGTAGTTGCAGATCGACTTTTTCGAGAGGTATGTCTTTCGATTTTTTACGTTGAAAGATACCCTCACCGGCTCGAATATCCGAATAGCGTGGGTCTTCAATAATACCACATTTTTCCATAAATTCAGCCTCTATCGTTACGCAGTTATACTCGATGATAACCCGACCATAAATTTTGTAGATTCCTTTTCCTCGAAAGGGATACCGTTTAGCTATTTCAGGAAAGTGAACGGTGTCGAGCCAATTTCCTTCCATATCCAAGAAAGTACCAAAAAACATTTTATCACCCTTACTCGTAATGGTGTTTTTACGATGGATGAGATAGCCGCTGATCCAGACCTTAAAACCTTCGTGATAACGAAGATCATTGGCTGGAATAGCTTCGCTGTGATCTTCGGTAGAAATACTAAAAGGACTATAGAGTGGGAAACCAAGTAATTCCATTTGATCAAAGGCATCTTCTTCCCAACTGTTTTTAATATTCGGCAATGAATAGTTATCATGAGGGATGCGAAATAAATCAGGACCTTCGTTGGTTGGAGTAGGATGTTTAGAGATTTTTAAATGTGCCTCCCACAGTAAGGTTCGTTTTGATTTGCCTGTGAAGCGAAATGCATCAATCCGTATCAAAAGGCTAATCTGTTCTAGCGAAAGTTTTACGCGGTCAATAAAGTCATCAAATGAAACGAAGGAGCCATCTTTTTCGCGGTTATCAATAATGGCCCAGGCAGATGTCGATTGAAAGGAGTGTAATAGATGGAATCCGATATAGATATCTTGTCCGTCAAGTCGTGTTTCATAATTGCTGTTGTTTACACACGGAGGATACACATGGGCGCCATGCTTCCGGGCTTCGTATACATAAAGCTCTGTGCTATAAAAACCACCATAATTATTAATTGTTGCAACCATATATTCCAATGGGTAATAAGCCTTTAAATAAAGACTTTGATAGCTTTCAACGGCATAAGATGCAGAGTGCCCTTTCGCAAAGGCATAACCTGCAAAGCTTTCAGTCTGTCGCCAGACCTCTGCTGTTAGTGAATAAGGATAGCCTTTCTCAGCACAGTTTGAAAAAAACTTCTCACGGACGATTTGAAATTCTTCACGTGACCGATATTTCCCTGACATTCCCCTTCGCATTTTATCAGCCTCGCCTAAAGTTAGTCCAGCAAAATGGTGAGCTACCTTGATAACATCTTCTTGATAGACCATCACACCATAAGTTTCTGGCATGAGTTTCAATAATACCGGGTGTGCCTCTTCCCTTTTTTCGGGATGCCGAAATCGTTGGATATAGGCTTGCATCATCCCAGACTTTGCCACGCCAGGTCGAATGACAGAACTGGCTGCTACTAATCCTAAATAGCTGTCCACCTGCAGTTTTTTAAGCAACATGCGCATGGCTGGTGATTCAACATAAAAACAACCAATCGCTTGTGCTTCACGGAGCATAGTTTTGATCTTCGGATCGTCTTTAAATCGACTAATATCATTGATGTCAATGACTGATTCTTCGGGTTTGTTTTTACGAATGATTTCAACAGCATCCTTTATCTTTCCGAGTCCACGTTGACTTAGGATATCGAATTTATATAATCCAACATCCTCACATACATGCATGTCAAATTGAATTGTCGGAAATCCTTTTGGGGGCATGAATGTAGCCGTAAACCACTGAATTGGTTTTTCTGAAATAATAACGCCACTAGAGTGGATGCTCAGATGGCTTGGGAAGCCATGAATATATTTCCCATATTTAATAACTAAATCTGCCAAATGACGACTATCACTTGAGGCTAATTCTCCGCGGCTTAGTCGGTCAATTTCAGTTTTAGGTAATCCAAAAACTTTACCTAATTCACGGATAACCGCTCGGTATTGAAAAGTATTATAAGTCGCTACCAAAGCAACATTTTTAAAACGCTTGAAAATATAGTTGGTCACATCATCCCGATCAGTCCAAGAAAAGTCAATATCAAAATCGGGCGGATTAGTTCGGTAGAGGTTGATAAAACGCTCGAAATACAAGTCTAATTCAATAGGGTCTACATTGGTAATGCGCAATAGATAAGCAACTACGCTATTGGCGCCGCTTCCGCGCCCTACATAAAAATACCCTTTAGAACGGGCGTAATTAATGATGTCCCAATTGATCAAAAAATAAGAGACAAAACCCATTTGTTGAATGGTTTTTAATTCCTTTTCGATACGATCTAAAATGATGGAATTGGCTTCTGGGTACCGATAGGATAAACTGGATTCACAAAGGTTTCTCAGTAATTCTATATCTTTTTTTTCGCATCCCGTATAGGTGCGTTGATTTTGCGGTAGCGCCGTTTCAGAAAAGTCAAAAGAAATATTACAGTTGTTGAGGATTTCTTCCGTATTGGAAAGCATGGTAGGGAAATCTTGATACAAACGCTTAAGCTCGGCGACAGGAACAATACGGTCCGTTGGATTAGCTTCTTCCGTTTTTTCGAGTTTACTCAACAGTGTATTATTGTCGATTGCGCGGAGCAGGCGGTGTGCATTAAAATCACGCTTGGTGCGGAAAGTAACAGGTTGTAGTATGACGCATTTAGAGGTGTCGATTTTTTTTAAGCGGATATAATCCAAGTCTTTTGGTCGAACACCAATATATTCATGCGATTTGAGTGGATAGGTTTTGTTTTTTTGAAAAGGGTAAATGATAAAGGTGTTGTCCAGTTCAGGAGTTTGTTCATTAAGTGAGGTCTCTTTATGCAGTTGTTCTGTTAGGTATTCGTTAATGGCCTGAAAACCGCTATTGTTTTTAGCAATAGCAATATACTTTTGGTTGACGCCTTCACGAAAATCAACACCCAAAATGGGGCGTATTCCATAACGTCTGGAAAGTCTTACAAAATCTAGACAAGCAGTCGTGGTGTTTATATCTGTCAATACACAGGTACTAGATCCGTTTGAGCGAACCAATTCAAGAAGGTCTTCTGTCTTTAGTGTGCCGTACCTTAAGCTATAATAAGTATGCGTGTTTAGATACATTTCTGATTAAATATTCATCATAAAGGTACGAATATTTAATCAAGATTTAATCAGAAATAACCAATCGAGCCGTCTGTCTTGACTTTTGTTCGAGGATGATTTTTTTGCCTGCTGTCACCCGTCGAATCGTTGGTTCATCATAGTGTCGAATCGTGACTAATTCAAGGTTTTTATTGTATTTCACCAAATAGTCGGCACTAAAATATGCGACCAATTGACTTAAATCTGCTTTTGACTCATCGAGAATAAAAGAAAAGCTTACGGCTGAATTTTGCATTAGATTTATCCGAATCTTTTCTTTGTTTAAGTAGCCGAATATGTGCTCTAGATTTTCTTCAATGATAAAAGAGAAATCTTTCGGCGTCAGTGAAACCAACACCTGATTCATTTTGAAAATAAAGGATGGAATTTGATCATCAAAATCCAGTGACTCTTGGATAACCGAACCTGGTGCGGATGGATTCAAAAATGATTTGATATGCAATGGGATTTTTTTTCGTTTAAGCGGTTGAATGGTCTTAGGGTGAATAACCGAAGCCCCAAAATAGGCTAATTCAATCGCCTCTTTAAAAGAGATTTTCTCCAATAAAACAGTATTGTCAAAATATTTTGGATCCGCATTTAGCATCCCCGGTACATCCTTCCAGATCGTTACATCTTCAGCGTCTAAACAATAAGCAAAAACTGCGGCAGTGAAATCAGATCCCTCTCTTCCTAAAGTTGTGGTGTAACCATTACTTTCATGTCCGATAAAACCCTGCGTAACGATTATGCTATGACCTTCATCAATAAAGGATTTAATGCTATTTTGAATTAGAACTTCAGTTACTTCCCATTGAATGCGTCCTTCTCGCCAATGATCATCTGTTCGAACTAATGTTCTTGCATCAGCCCAAGCACTTGAAAACCCCTCATTTTTCAAATATGCATTAACAATAGTTGTTGATAATAATTCGCCGAATGAAATAAGCTGATCATACTCAAAATGGAAATCTCCCGAAAAGGAACCTTCAATGCGTGTTTTCAACGCCTCGAATAATGCATCAATCGCCCCATTTGGAGCATGTGATGATGAAGAAAATAATTCAGCTAAAATGGTTTGGTGAAAAATATATAAAGCGTCTACTTGTCTTCGTGCATCTTTTTGATCTCCATTTGCAAAAGATTGCATGATAGCTTCAAGTGCATTGGTCGTTTTTCCCATGGCAGAGACGACCACTACAAGTTCTTCACCTTCATAAGTCTTCAAGATTTTTGCAACATTGCGTACCGCATCCGCATCTTTCACAGAAGCTCCACCAAACTTAAAAATTCTCATCCGTCAAATTTTTTACGAATGTAATAGGTTTCAACTGATTATAGAGCATCATTTTAATTCCCGTCCATTATTTATCACATCTCTTTTATTATTTGTGAGATTTTCTGTGTTTTAGAATTAAGGTGTAAGCATTTTCTTTATCTTTAACGGTTTGATATATTGCTTAAGCTATTGTTGATCAGTGGTTTGTGATTTAACAAAAGAAAGGCAGTCACTTTTTGAGTAAAAAACCCGTCTTTCTGAAGATAACCGACTTAGTATTTGAGTATGAAGACCATGAATATTTTCCCACATTTCATTTTACTTTTTGGAGGGCTATTGTTTTCAACCCTATCGTTTGCACAGGAGATCTGTGACAATGGGGTGGATGACGATGGTGATGGACTAATTGATTGTCTTGACCCCGATTGTGTAGGTGATGAAGACGCTTGTCCAGCCTTTTCATTTCCCGGAAGTTGTCTTCCTATTGGTTATATACCAGATATTATAGAGACAATAGGAGGGTTCAAGGAAGGTGGGTCCTTGGATGATGTTATTATGCCAATTCCTGCTGGCTCAAATCGAGCATCTTTAGTCATTCAGGGTGTTTATCAGCAAGCCCCGGTAGATGCTTTTACAGGAGTTGATGATTTGAATCACGCCCAGGAAAGAATTGTTTGGGGACGTGTAGAGTTGGATTTTGATAATATGGAATCTTCAGGGTGGGTTGAATATTCTGTAAATAATCACGAGTCGAAACGTTTTTCATGGGTCGATCAACCAATCGGACCAGATGGTACCGATACTTATACGCGAGTAGGTCATGATTTTGGAGAATTACTTGATTTTGAATTGGTGTTTGACGTCAGCGGAACCGACCTTGTTTTAGGTTGTTCTGAAGCAGATGTTGATATCTCATACTATTCCATTTTTTATGGAAATTTTGATAGTCAAAGTTTGACGAGTATTCCGGGTGCAGATCCCTCACAATACCCCGTTTATTACGATGCAGGTACTGATCCGGTAAATCTAACAGCAACGGTTGATATGTTAGGAGGCGATGATGCTCCAGATTACGTTCAAATTAGAGCGATAGGAATTAACCAAAACCGACTGGGCAACGGAGGTTTTTTGGTGCAAGACACGAGGGAAGAATGTATGTCGATTAAATACATGATCATTGATCTCGAAACAATGACCGCAACTGGGAATATGACGGTGAATAACGGAAATATTCCAGATATGAACTCTACCTTTACTTTTTCTGAATATGACGTCACCAGTGGTAGTTCAATCGTTGACGATGCCACTATACTAGGTGATGCTGACGGAAATATAACACCTCCAGATCAAATTGCAGTTTGTGATATGACACTGGAAATTATAGGTGATCAACTGATCATGACAAGGAGTGATGAACATGGTGCAGATTTTAATGAGATTTATTATGTCGAGTTTTTGAAATATTCTGATCAACCGTATACATCAAGCTTTTACATTACTAAAAATGCCTACAGTTCACCAACGGATATTAGTTTCGATACGGGTTTTTCAGATGACGGCGTAAGTGTTGATGGTTTTGTTGATTTTACAATTCCAGCGGGTAGTAAAAGAGGTTATCTCGAGATTCGAGCAAATGGTCTTTGGAGTCCCTATGATCTCTCGTATTATGAAGGTCCAGCTCCTTCAAATACGACCAGAACAAACGGTAACCAGATGTACGCTTTTACAGAGGTTAATTTCGATTTGGAAGAAACAACGGGGTATTTCGTCACGATCACGACTTCCACGGAGCAGCAATTGTATGCTTGGCAAGAGGTGCCTATTGATCCCGCTGTGGACATAACAGATTTGGACATTTATGGGCAGTTGCCGAATAATGATGAGCGTTTGAATTTCGAGATCATTGAACCTGATATTTTTCGTGTTCACTTAGAGAATGATAAGATAGCCTACGAAAGAATATTAAATATGTCTTTTTTGGGGTCTAAGGTGAACTTAGTGTATAGCACATTTGAGCAAAACCCTGATTTAACAACTGGATGTGATAGTGTGCACATGTCAATGGAAATTTGTAATTCTGGAGGAGCAGATTTAACGGTCCCTGTTCCGGTGTCTTTCTATACGGCTGATCCTACGACTGATCCTGGTGCAATTTATTTACATACCACAATCTATGACCTCGATATCGAGCAAGGGCAATGTGAGACATTTGATTTTGCCATTGATATTAGCGCCTTAGATGGAGCCCTAACAGGAGATGTAACAATTGTGCTAAATGATGATGGTAGTTACGCTGGCGCTGAAGGAGAAGTGATTCCAGATACGTTTGATGCTGCTGATTTGCAAGCACAAGACAGCCCTGTTTTAGAATGTGAATATGAATTCAATATCATTTCTTCTTCTTATGAAATTGAATTACCGCCTGAACCAACGATTACATTTAATTCGGATTTATTTACGATTTGTCCAACCGATGAAGCAACAATTATTGCGGAGTCAATTGATGGAACTTTTGGCGAGATCACTTATGAATGGTCACCCGAGTTTGGCGATACAGACGAGATCACAGTTTCACCAGATGTAACGACGTGGTATGTATTGACAATTGAGGATGAATGTCATGTGGTTTCCGATTCTGCTTTGGTTGAGATTGGTAGTGTAGATGTAGACGAAATCGTCATTCTTGATGCGGAAACTTGTGCAGATGTTCCGGGAATATTAGGTTCAATAACCATTCTGCCAGATGATCCAGGATGGACATATACTTTGACAAGTGGTTTGGATGTTTTTGGTCCAACTGGTGACAATGTGTTTCCTGATTTGGTGGGAGGGGTATTCTATTTGCTGAACATAACGGATGAGGAAGGATGCTTTTTAGATACCAGCATTTTTGTTGGTTTAGGAGATAATGCTGTAACAGCTGATTTTGTGTTGGATAGTTTGAGAGACGTATCCTGTTTTGGTGCCAATGATGGTGGTGCTTATGTCGAAAACATCAGTGGTGGTATATCAGAACCTTTCACTGTAATTTGGTCGACAATCATGGGTGTTCATGAAACAGCGCCGGGTATTCCCGATGGTGGTTTTGATGATATTGATAACCTATACGGTGGAGATTGGACAGTCACTATTCTTGATGATGCTGGATGCGCATGGTCAGCAGTTTTTGAAATTTATGAGCCAGACGAATTGGTCATCGATATTATCTTTAATAACCCATCTTGCTTTGGGTTTTCTGATGGATCTGTAACAGTCGATGCAACAGGAGGAAACGACGGTAAAATTTACGAGATAACGGATGTGGACGGAAACATTTTAAATGTTGAAAATTCAAACACAGCTAATACGCTAGAAGAGGGTACGTATTATGTGACTGTTACAGACGAGAATGGATGCACGGCAAGCGGTTCTGTGGAGCTGAATCATCCAGATGAATTACAGGTTGATATTACAGTGATTGATCCACTCTGTTACGGTGATGAAACTGGCGTAGCTATAGCAGATACTGTCTTTAATTATACCGGTGCTTATGAAAATGTATCTTACTATTGGGCACCAAACCCAACGGGTGAAAATGGATTGGGTGCAGATACGTTGACGAACTTGCCGGCAGGAGATTATATTTTGACTATTAATGATGAAAATGGTTGTTCAAAAGCAATTGATTTTACAGTTTCTCAGCCTGATTCATTATACCTCACAGAGTTTGGAACTTATCCAGCTTATTGTCGTTTGTATGATTATCAAAATGGTAATGGAGTTGTTTTTGGAGCTGCCGCTGGAGGTACACCTGATTATACATATCAATGGGATAACCTTTACGAAGAAACGTATTCAACTAACTCGACATGGGGTGGTCAAAACCCGGGAGAGTTCTTATTCACGGTTATTGATAATAATGGCTGCGTATTGTCGAGATCGATTGTGCTTGACTCGCTCAATCCACAAGCAGATTTTATAGTCAATTCTGATATTTTAAACGCGGATTTGCAAGGGACAGCACCTGTTGAGGTTTCATTTACCAATACATCTATGTATTTTGCTAATCCTGAAAACCCTTTAGCCGACACCTCTTTCTTCTGGAATTTAGATACATTGACGGCAGAATGGAAATTTACAGACAGTTATTTCTTTGAGCCAGATACCATCTATGGGGCGAGAGGTCAAAGTTATGAGGTGGAAGTATGTCTAATTGCGCAAAACAAAAATGGCTGTCAAGATACCGAGTGTAAAACGATCACAATTTATGAGCCGATTTCATTAGAGAACGTAAACATTTTTAGTCCTGACGGTGATGGTGTGAATGATGAATTTTCATTTGATTTTTATGCCAAATCGATATCAGAATTTGAATGTGTAATTGTAAACCGTTGGGGTGTTCAAGTGGGGCAACTCAATGCCATAGATGAAAGCTGGGATGGAACCGATAATAATGGAGATCCTTGTTCAGATGGGACTTACTTCTATACGTATACAGCCCGTGCAGATAACAGCACAATAATTCGAGGTCAAGGTATTGTGCAAATTGTGAGAAAATAATTCTTGCATGTCTGACTTATTAAAACAGGAGGTACTCGTCGAGTATTTCGACAAGGAGATTTTTGTTCAGAAAACGGCATTTCAAATTAATAAGGACCTAAACGGACTGTCGGATTATAAAGTTGATCCAGATTTTAATCAGGCACAGGAAAAGTCGCTAGACCATTTTTTGGATCTTCTCCAAACAGCATTACTCGATTTGCATGAAAAAAACCTTCTTCAACAGTTTGTATATGCCGTGGATTTACCCGAAAATCAATACTTAAAAACGCTCGCAGATGGCGACCTCAAAGAGTTAGCTTACCTTATCTTAAGAAGAGAGGCGAAAAAAGTATACCTCAAAATGAGATTCAGTGGTTCTGAAGCAGGGACTGGAACAGCTAAAAACATTTAGGATTACCTCAATTAATCGACTTTTTATATGATCGGTTCTTTAGATAATTTTTAAATTTGTGTGAATAGTTGCAATTGAACGAAAACAATGGACAAATTTACATTTGTCGGAAATGGTGATGTCAATGCCATTAACGATCTTTACGAGAGGTACAAAGAAAATCCAGAATCAGTAGACAGGGAATGGGCGCGCTTTTTTGAAGGCGTTGACTTTGTCAAAACAGATTTTGAAGCTGGAGAAAAAGGAATCCCGGAAAATTTCGAAAAAGAACTAAAAGTTCTCAAGCTGATTGAAGACTATCGCTTTAGAGGGCACCTTTTTACGCGAACGAACCCGGTTCGTGAGCGCAGAAAGTACGCGCCTACTTTGGATATCGAAAACTACGGGTTAGAAAAATCTGACCTGACAAATACCTTTCAAGCGGGCCTTGAAGTAGGATTGGGAGTAGTGACTTTACAAGAAATTGTAGATCATTTACAAGCTACTTTTTGCGAGTCTATCGGTATTGAGTTTGCTTACATCCGAGAGCCAGAACGCATTGAATGGATTAAGGATAGAATTGACTTAAAGAACCGACCAAAATTCTCACAAGACGAGAAAAAACACATTTTTAGTAAAATTAGTTCAGCAACTATTTTTGAACAATTTTTAGCAAAAAAATATGTAGGTCAAAAGCGTTTTTCAATTGAAGGAGGTGAGGCCTTAATTCCTGCTCTAGATATCGTTATTCAAAAAGCGGGTGAACTGGGTGTGAAAGAAGTTGTAATGGGTATGGCCCATCGTGGACGTCTAAGTACTTTAGTAAATATATTTGAGAAAGATCACGAATCGATTTTCTGTGAATTTGACGGAAAACAATTTGATAGTGACGATTCTTTTGATGGTGATGTAAAATATCACTTAGGTTTTTCTACAGATGTAAAAACCATGAGTGGACAAGAAGTACATCTAACGCTGGCGCCTAACCCCTCTCATTTAGAAGCAGTTGATCCAGTTGTGCAAGGTATTGCTCGTGCTAAAATTGACGAATATCTTCACGAAGAAAAATCAATTATAACAGTTGCCGTCCATGGTGATGCAGCCATTGCAGGACAAGGTGTTGTTTATGAGGTAGTCCAAATGGCTCAGCTTGATGGGTATCGCACTGGAGGTACTATCCACATTGTTGTCAATAACCAAGTTGGGTTTACCACAAATTACCTGGATGCAAGATCCTCTACATATTGTACTGATGTAGCTAAAACAACCTTGAGTCCCGTTTTCCATGTCAATGGAGATGATGTTGAGGCAGTAGTGCAAGCAATGAGTATTGCTGTTGAATACCGCCAGCGTTTTAACAGGGATGTTTTTATTGATTTATTGGGTTACCGTAAGTATGGACACAATGAGGGTGATGAACCTAAATTTACCCAACCGAAACTGTATAAGTCAATCGCAAAGCACCCAAATCCTCGGAAAATTTATCTGGAGCAGCTGATGAAAGAAGGTGCTATGTCTGCAGCTGAAGGAAAAAAAATTGAAGAGGATCATTTGGCCATGTTGGACAAGTCATATGAGGCTTCTAAAAAACGAGAAAAGGCAGTTGTTTTAAACTTCCTAGAGGAAACTTGGGAAGGTTATAGACATGGTTCAATTGAAGACTTTGATCAATCGCCGAATACAAGTGTAGCAAAAGATAAATTAATAGACTTAGGTCAAAAGCTAGCAACACTTCCTGAAGATTTAAAATACTTTAGAAAGATTAAAAAGCTTTTAAATGACCGTCTTGACCAATTAAAAAATAACCGACTAGACTGGGGTATGGCAGAAATGTTAGCCTATGCCACCTTATTGGATGAAGGATATCCAGTTCGTATTTCAGGACAGGATGTTGAACGAGGCACATTCTCACATCGACATGCGGTAGTAAAAACAGAGGATGATGAACAAGAAATCATCACCCTGAACATGTTAAATGAGAAACAAGCGAAGTTCCATATATATAACTCACTTTTATCAGAGTATGGCGTGCTTGGTTTCGAATATGGATACTCATTAGCTAAGCCAAATGGTCTGACTATTTGGGAAGCTCAATTTGGAGACTTTTACAATGGTGCCCAGATTATGATCGATCAATTTATTTCTTCAGGAGAAGACAAATGGTTCGTGCAATCTGGGTTGGTGATGCTATTGCCTCACGGATACGAAGGTATGGGAGGAGAGCACTCTTCTGCCAGAATCGAGCGGTTTTTACAAATGTGTGCCGATTTAAACTGGCAAGTTTGTAATACCACTACACCAGCCAACCATTTCCATCTCTTAAGAAGACAATTGCATAGAGAGTTTAGAAAACCATTGGTTGTATTCTCTCCAAAAATGTTATTGCGTTATCCAAAAGCGGTTTCGACCTTGGAAGAAATGGCTGAAGGTCAATTCATGGAAGTTTTGGACGACAAGGATATAGATAAATCTAAGATCGATACACTTGTATTGTGTTCAGGTAAGTTCTATTATGAAGCGAAAGTTGAGGCAGAGAAAAGAGGTGTTGAAAATGCAGCATTTATTAGAATGGAACAAATGTATCCATTCCCAGAAAAGCAACTAAAAGCAGTATTGGATACCTATTCAGATGCGAAAAAGAAAATATGGGCGCAAGAAGAGCCTGAAAATATGGGGCCTTGGTCTTATGTCGCAATGAAACTGAGAGGTGAGGCACTGGATATTGTATCTAGAAAACCGAGTTCTGCCCCAGCGGCGGGATCTAGTGAAACGCATAAAAGAAGATTAGAAGATTTATTCAATGGTCTGTTCCATAAAATTGCAGCCAAATAAAAACTGATAAAACAAACAGAACATGTCTGTATTAGAAATGAAAGTGCCCTCTCCGGGTGAATCTATCTCGGAAGTAGAAATCGCAACTTGGTTAGTTGAGGATGGCGATTATGTTGAAAAAGATCAAGCAATCGCTGAGGTTGACTCTGATAAAGCAACGCTAGAATTGCCTGCTGAAGAGTCGGGAATAATAACTTTAAAAGCGGAAGAAGGGGATGCTGTTGCCGTAGGTGCTGTTGTATGTCATATTGATACGGCTGCTGAGAAACCAGAAGGTTTTAGTTCGGCTGTTGCAGCAGAATCACAAGCGGAAGAAAAAGTAGCGGAAAAAGCTGTTCCAGCAGAACAACCAAAGCCAAATCCGGCTCCTGCTGCGACTAATGCAAGTAAAGAAACGTATGCCACAGGTCACGCTTCTCCTGCGGCTAAGAAGGTAATGGCAGAAAATGGTGTTTCGGCCAATCAAGTAAGTGGTACAGGCAAAGATGGTCGCATAACGAAACAAGATGTTTTAAGTGCAATGGCTGCTGGATTCTCTCCTGAAGCTGCTTCAGGTTGGGGCGGAACAAGAGATAAGGAACCGAAGAAAATGTCAATGCTGCGCCGTAAAGTGGCTGAGCGATTGGTAGCTGTGAAGAATGAAACAGCGATGTTAACAACCTTTAATGAAGTTGACATGAAACCAATCATGGACGTACGTGCAAAGTATAAGCAGTTCTTTAAAGAGTATCATGAGGTGAACCTTGGTTTTATGTCTTTCTTCACTAAAGCAGTGACTGAAGCATTGAATCATTTCCCAGCAGTAAATGCGCAGGTGGAAGGCAAAGAAATGATCATGCATAATTATGCTGATATAGGTATTGCAGTTTCTTCACCGAAAGGATTAATGGTACCTGTAGTGCGCAATGCAGAACAGATGTCCTTAGCTGAAATTGAGCGCGAAATTAAACGTTTGGCAATTAAGGCTAGAGATGGAAAGATCTCTCCTGATGAGATGACGGGTGGAACCTTCACCATAACCAATGGAGGTGTTTTTGGATCAATGTTATCTACACCGATTATTAATCCTCCGCAATCAGCTATCCTAGGAATGCACAATATTGTTGAGCGTCCGGTTGTAGTTGACGGAGAAATAGTGGTAAGACCAATTATGTATCTGGCATTATCTTATGACCACAGAATCATTGATGGAAAAGAATCCGTAAGCTTCTTAGTGAAAGTAAAAGAAATGTTAGAAAACCCTGAAAAAATGATTTTCGGTGGAAAAGACCCAATAGAAGTATTACTTGGGTTATAAAAAACGTAATATTAAGAAATAAATTAAACGTCCTCAGTGTAAAATTGAGGACGTTTTTTTATGCATTTATCAACGGAATTTTTATCTTCGGTGAGCATCATCATCAATGGTGTTTATATTACTTAATTATTTAAATATGCAAAGAAGAGTACACCAGTTATTGAGCTTTATGATTGTGGCAATCATTATGGCGTCTTGTGCTTCAACTAATGATGTTGTAAGTGACCGTAGAATTCAAAAAAGAAAATACAACAAAGGATTCTTTTTTGATTTTGACAAAAAATGGGGAAAAAGTGGTCAAGAAATTGACGCCATTGCTCTTGATAATAATGAAGATGTGCAAAAGAAAGTTCAGAATGAAGTAGAGGCTTCAACGCTAGCTGAAACTGCAAGTACTGAAGTAAAGGAGGAAGCAATTATTCCAGTTCAAAATGTCGAGAAAGTAGCGTCAAGTTTCGAAAAATCGATGGCTTCGGATAATGAAATATTGAGTGATTCAGATGCTAAAGAGGTTAATGGTTTACAGCGCGAAGGCGCAGGTGGCTTGAAAGCACCCGTAAAGGAATTGCATCAAATCAAATCGAAAAGACCTGCTTCTTCGAGCTCAAATCAAGGGTCAGATGTACCACTTGTACTGCTCATTATTTTAGCATTTCTAATTCCATTCTTAGCCGTGGGTTTATATACGGATTGGGATCTAACAAAAACACTGATCGCACTTTTATTGACTATCTTATTTTATCTACCAGGTTTAATCTATGCCTTGTTAGTTATTTTTGATGTCGTCTAACTTAAATTGAAAGTATACACAAAAGACCGGCTCCTTATTTGGACGCTGGTCTTTTTTTTGTCAATTGATTATGCAATAATACTTACCAGGCAGTGCCTGTACTGACCCACGCATTTCCAAATTAAAAATAGTAAGTGCAACATCTCGAGGTGCCAAACCACTATCATGACCTAATCGATCAATATGAAGAGGTTCGTTGTTTGATCGAAGGAGGCGATAAAGCTTTTCCTCGTCTTGGGTTAAAGCGTCGAAGATGTTCGTCTGTGCGATTTGTTCTTCCTTGGAGTCAGCTTTCCAATCCATGACTTCCAAAAAATCTTCAACACCTTGCAATAGATGCGCTTTGTTTTGACGAATAAGTTGATTACATCCACTTGAATAGGCATCATAAACGCTTCCGGGGACAGCAAAAACTTCGCGGTTATAAGAGTTAGCCATATTTGCTGTGATGAACGATCCGCCTTTGATGCCACTTTCTACAACAATGGTTGCTTCACTCATGCCGGCAACAATTCGATTACGTCGAGGAAAGTTGGAGGGCTCGCCAGGCGTTTGACTCATAAATTCAGTTATTAATCCACCATTTTTTAGCATTTCTTTAGCAAGTCCACGATGAGCAGCTGGATAAATAAAATCTAGACCATGACCCAATACTGCCATTGTTGGTAATCCTTCTTTAATTGCTGATTCGTGAGCAATACGGTCAATTCCATGGGCTAATCCGCTTATGATTTGTAATGGTTGGGTATTGATGTCCTGAACAAATTTTGAAGTAAAACGACGTCCATACGCAGTTGCTTTTCGGGTACCAACAATGGCTAAATTTCGAAGGTTAAAATCAATATCTCCTTTGGAGAATAATATCAGAGGAGAATCTTCACAAAACTTCAACGCTGCTGGATAATTGTCCGATTTATAATAATGATATTGAATATCATTTTTTTCCATAAAATCGATTTCAATTACCGCACGATCAATCGCAGCTTCTCTATTATAATGACTTATTTTTTTCTCTGATACACATAAAATTTCTGCCAATTCTCGAATTGATTTTTCGAAAAATGGGCGCGGGCCTCCAACACGAGCAAGTATTTCCTTGATACGTGTAATGCTTAATTTATTAAAGTGGGCCAGGGCTATTTCATATACTTTTTCATCCACACACCAAATATATGATTAATTTCTGATCAACAAAAAGACGAATTATTAATTATCAGCTTTTACCTTTTTTGCAATAAATTCAACTTTAACACTCCGATTTAAAATGGTTGTCCGTTTTTTTCAAATGCACTGTTTTGGGTGAATGCGCGATTTTGGCATGATTTTTTTGGTTTATTTTCGTACATTTGAATGCGGTCGAAAACAATCGCAAATGCTAGGTGGAACTAGCAACAAGTAAACGAGAGCATGTTAAAACAAACGTTAAGTCAAAAACTTCTTCAAAAGTTATCTCCCCAGCAGATTCAATTGATGAAATTGCTGCAAGTTCCTACTATGGAGCTGGAGCAAAGAATAAAAGAGGAGATTGAGGAAAATCCGGCACTAGAGGAAGGGCGTGAAGAGTCTGATGCGGATAATTATGAAGATGATCATGATTCGGATGATTATGACGATCAGCAAGATTTTGACATTAATGATTATCTAGACGAAGACCTTCCCCAATATAAAACTTCGGTTTCTAATGCTGGAAAAGATCAGGATGAAAAAGCCGTGCCTATTTCTGGAGGAACTTCTTTTCACGAAATTCTAGCAAGTCAGTTAATGCTCCGTAAATTAACCGAAAAGGAAAAGGTAATTGCCGATAATATCATTGGAAATATTGATGATGATGGATATCTGAGAAGAGAAATTGAAGCGATTGTAGATGATTTAGCTTTTTCTCAAAATGTCATGACAACAGAAGAAGAAGTTGAAGATGTCTTGTTTATTATTCAGGATTTTGAACCAGCAGGTGTTGGTGCTAGAGATCTAAGAGAGTGTCTCTTACTGCAATTGGAAAGAAAGCATCACGGCAATATAGCAACCTATACAGCTAAGAAAATATTGGAGAAAAGCTTTGATGAATTTACCAAAAAGCATTACCAAAAAATAAAGGCGAAATTCGAAATCAATGATGAGGATTTAAAAGAAGCAATTGATGAAATTGTAAACCTAAATCCAAAGCCCGGAAACTCGTTGAAAGAATCAACGAACTCTAAAAATATTCAACAAATTATCCCTGATTTTATCTTAACGGAAGAAGATGGGGAACTAAGTCTTTCTTTAAATTCACGTAATGCGCCGCAATTGAAAGTGAGCAAGACATACGAAAATATGTTGCGTGGTTATTCTGAAGGGGCAAAACGTACAAAATCAGATAAAGAAGCGGTGCAGTTTGTCAAACAAAAACTGGATGCTGCTAAATGGTTTATTGATGCAATTCAACAACGTCAACATACACTTTTGTATACGATGAGAGCAATAGTTGATTATCAGCATGAATATTTCCTCTCTGGTGATGACACGGATCTTAGACCAATGATTCTAAAAGATATTGCAGATGTTGTAGAAATGGATATTTCAACTATTTCAAGGGTTGCCAATTCAAAGTATGTGCAGACGCCTTATGGTATCATGTCATTAAAGTATTTTTTTTCAGAGTCTTTATCTACGGATTCTGGAGAGGAGGTCTCTACGCGAGAAGTTAAAAAGATTTTGCAGGATGCAGTTGACGCTGAAAACAAAAAGAAACCTTTAACCGATCAAAAGTTGACTGACTTGCTGAAAGAAAAGGGGTATAAAATTGCAAGACGAACGGTTGCAAAGTATCGTGAGCAATTAGATATTCCTGTGGCTAGGCTAAGAAAAGAATTATGATCGCAAGGCAATTCTTTATTTCTCTTTCTTATATTTTTCATCCGGTACTCATGCCCTTTTTGGGATTATACTTGCTGTTTAATTTAGAGACCTTACCCGTTTCGTATAATCGCACGGATGCGCTGTTTTATTTTCCTGATCAGGCTAAAACGTATATTTATTTGATCATCGGTATTTTAACCATTTTGGCGCCTTTATTGAGCTTGTTTATTATGTATTATAATAAGATTATTACTTCGATGCATTTGGGCAATAAAGAAGAACGTGTATATCCTTTTATACTAGTATCTTTTTATTATTTCCTTTCATATTATTACTTGCGTGTTCAAATTCCTGAAGAATTAAGTCACCCGGCTTTGGTAGGGTTTTCGTTTGGAATCCTAGTCTTGTTTTTGGCTTGTTTTATTATGAATTTTTATACGAAAATCAGTCTGCACGCTGCAGGTATTTTCGGGTTGTCAGGCTCTTTGTTGGCCTACAGTCAAACGCAATTACCTCCTTTCGGTGTAGAGCATCCTACGAATATCTATTTTATACTTTACCTACTATTGGTTGCTGGCTTGGTGAGCAGCGGTAGGCTCTATTTAAAAGTTCATAAATTATCTGAAGTTATTTGGGGCGCTGCTTTTGGTTTTGGCATTATGTATGCAACTGTTAAATACGGTTTGTTTATTTAGTGAATAATTTTTGTCAAGAGAACTTTTGCAATCAATCAAACCTATTAAATTTGACGTCGTTAAACAATTAGTTGAGTACAATGATGAAAAATATAAAATATTGGATCATAGCAACAGGCTTAATAATGACCTTAGCAGCGTGTGGATTAGGAAAAGATGGATCAGAAGATGTTCCTTCAGGGGGCTTTAACCTTTTTAGTGTTGAGCAAGATAAAGAATTGGGTGCACAAGTAGCTGCTGAACTTGAAGCAAATCCGGCTGAGTATCCAGTACTAGACTCAGCATCAAATGTCGCTGCCTACAAGTATATCTATGGTATTCGTGATAAGATTTTAGCAACAGGTAAAGTTACCCACAAAGATGATTTTTTATGGCAGGTGCGCATCATTGATAATGATACAACGCTAAATGCTTTTTGTACACCAGGTGGTTATATCTATTTTTATACAGGTATTATTAAGTATTTAGAGAACGAAGCGGAACTTGCAGGTGTTATGGGCCACGAAATAGGTCATGCTGATTTAAGACACTCGACACGTCAAATGACAAAAATCTACGGTGTGCAAATCATAGCAGCTGCAGCTTTAGGTGAGCGAGAAGCTCTTAAACAGATTACAACCGGACTCATTGGTTTAAAATTTAGCCGCTCTCATGAAACCGAAGCCGATCGTATGTCTGTTGAGTATCTTTGTGCAACAACTTGGCCTGCTGACGGTGGTGCCGGTTTCTTTGAGAAAATTGAAGCGCAGGGTGGTGCTGGTGTTCCAGAATTTATGAGTACGCATCCAAGTCCAGATAATAGAATTGAAAATTATCACAAATGGGCCAAGGAAAGTAACTGTCCTGGAAATGATAATGGCGAAATGAGCTTCAGAGAATTCCAAGCTTTGTTTGATTAAATCAACCCGCTATTTTTTCTTATTGAAGTGCGATTTTTTTAGTAGCAGCCAAGTCTGATTGGTAAATAATATTTACAATATAGACGCCGGTTAGATCAAAAGGAAGATCAATACGATTGCTGCCATCGAATGTTTCTCGATAAACAATCTGGCCGGATAAAGCGGTAATCAAAACCTCATATGGTTCATCAATAGTTGTTTCAATATTTAAGGTATGCGCATGACTAAAAATGTAGAATGCAGGAATCTTTTCCAATGGCTCTTGCTCAAGATAAAGCGCTGTATTTAGCGCTTCTCCTAGTTCAGTAACTTTCGCATAATTGCATGATACCTTACCATTATTCTCAAATGATACTGTTGCAATAGCTCGTATATATTTGATATTAAACCCGCTATTATCTACTTCAATAACTGTATTATTCTTGCTTGATTGAATAGGTGTCCATCTGCTGCCGTCAATGGATGTATAATAAACGACATGCTCAATGATAGCATGATGTAAAACGTCAAAATTGAAGAGTAAACTAAAGGTTTCTACATTAGCGAGATCATCCATTTTTTTAGTCATCGATAAATCATAGTTTCCGCCAAATTCAGAGAAAAAACAAGTACCATGATCGTCAAATTCAATAGCGTCAAGAGCTGTATGCGGGGAAACGTACCATCCGTCAAAATTTTGACCCGAATTTTGGCCACATTCTAATAATGTAGTTTGTGAAAATATTGATAATGATCCGGTCATTATCAAGAGTGTTAAAATAGACCTTGCCATGATGTGATGTTTTTTAAACATAACAGCAGGTGCAATTTTTCGTTACAACCAACTGTTGGCAGAAGGACTATTTAGTAGTTGATTTATTACGCAACCAACGAGGTAAAAGAATCGATCCGATAAGCAAATAAGGGTAATAAGAAAGAGTCCTCCATAAAATGGCTAGCGTTGCTCCAGTAACAACTGTTTTTGCGGTATAGTCAACGAATAATTCGGAGAATACATACTCTGCCATTCCACTGCCTCCAGGTGTTGGTGTTACCAGCATAGCTAACCACATCAATAATTGACGGGCAAGAATAATTAAATGGTCCATCAAACCAAGCGAAATGAAGGCGTACAGAACAAAGTTGAGGACTAAAAAACGAGCGATCCAAGAGAATACGGTGGAACCAAAAACAGATAGCCAGTATGTCCAAGAATAGGACCGAAATTCTTTAGATGCAATGATAATGTCTCGACCAAAAGCCTGCGCTTTCTGTTTTCTTTTACGCAGAAAAGGCAACTTATATAAAAGATTGACGATTGCTTGAATAAGGCGTGGGGAATAAAATACACTCAGGATAAACACTAACGTCAATAAGAAAATAATACCGTAGGCAATCCAAAATACAGATAATCCTCCATCGGCAAGCCACGCTAAATCGGTTGGAAAAAGGGATTCAAATGAAATACTGAATAAGATGAGCGGAATGAACAGTAAATAAAATAAATTATCGAAAATAAGCGTGATGATTACGATGGCCGTAGAACGACCAATGGGTATTTTTTCACGTTCCAGAATAAATAGAGCAACTGCAGAACCACCGACAACACCCGGTGATAAAGCCGAAGCAAACTCCCACAACATGATGGTGTTAAATGCTTGCTTCCAACTCAGTTTATTGTCGGTTAGTATTCGAATACGAATTATATAAGCGAGGTCACGAACGCCCATCATCATCAGTCCTAAAAACAATAAACCAATTGTATCGAGAGTCCAAGATATATCCAGTATACTACCTTCGCTTGAGTCAAATTCTTGCCAATAAATGAATCCAGTTATAAGCAGACATATAACGATCGCAAGCAAAACGCGCTTACCGTTTAAGAAACTTTGTATGCTGGATTGACTTTTCAAACTGTCCCTATTCGAGAATAGTTGAAGTTACGAAATCCGTCAATTATTCGCTCGATATAAAGGTAACTTCTATACGACGGTTTAGATCTCTTCCCCATTTATAACGATTAGGAGCTATGGGCTGCTCTGAGCCGTGCCCTTTAAATGATAAACGATCTGTTGGAACACCTTTTGAGACCAAATAGTCATAAACAGCTTTTGCGCGCTCTCCCGATAGAATAATATTTTTGTCTTCAATGCCAGAAGCATCAGTATAGCCATCTATTTTCAGCGAAAGAGCTGCATTTTCTTTGAGATAAATAGCTAGTTTATCAAGTGTTTCAATGCTTTTTCCTGCTGTGGGTAGTTCAGAACTGCTCGAGGCAAATATCAATTCATCAATGATGTATGAATCGCTGCGTATGCTGTCACTTTCAAAAAATAAGGATAGGTATGAATCGTGAATTTCTTCATTTGATTTAACTCCTTGATCATAACCCTTTTCATCAACCAAACGTTCTGAACTATGAGTCGTTTTGTTTACGATTTTGATTTCAATTCTCCGATTCCCCTCACGTGTTGATTTATACCGATTGCTGTAAATTGGTTTTTCCGGGCCATAACCTTTATACGTAATACGAGATGTATCATAACCTGAATTAATTAAGTGATCATATACAAATTTTGCCCGCTTTTTAGAAATGGCAACATTCTTCGCGTAACTACCTGAGTTGTCCGTATACCCTCCTACCTCAATAATAAGGTTTGGATCATGATTTAATGCTTTTTTTAGGTATACGACATCTGGATTATTGGCAATATTAGAAAACGTTGTCTTACCCGGACCAAATTTTACATTATACATCACAATTTGAAAACCAACGGGTATAGCCTCTGGAACGACCACTAGATGCTCAAGTTCAATATGTAATTGGGTACTGTCAATATTTTCAGGAAGTGGTGGACATAGACATTCTTTTAAAGAATCCGAAATCATAAATTCTGGGTAGGGCTCAAATTTCTTAATCCGTTCCCTTTGTGTTTGATATCGTGGACTCGTATTCGCTCCGTCTGTTCCTAAATCCCAATAGTTAACGGCATCCCAATCCGAATAATCACAGAATTGTTTCAAAATAACCGCAGCAATAAACCCAGAAGCATGCCATCCATTCCAGCAATGTAGGTAAACAGGTCCAACTGAAGGCTGTGTTGCCGATTCATAGGTAGACTTTAACATGTCGTAAACATGTGTCGAGTCATAATAATCCCGTTGTTCGTAAACAAGCCGATTCAATGTTGAATCAATGCATTGGCAGGTGTCACCCAAAGGTGATTCTTCAAAATTTTCTCGATAGAGGTAAACACCTTTTGAAAAACCTTCTTGACAAAGGCCATGCATCCCGTCTAATGGGATGGGATTGTGATTATTGCGTTTGTCCGTTTTATGATAATAATTATTCGCCCCTCCTCGATAAGCAACACCGTGTAATATAGGTCGCATATTTCTGGTTCCGTATAAGCTGTCAAAACCATTTCCTTTGTTGTCCGTGACCTTGTACATTAAATCTGTTTCGGAATAACGGTTTTTGTAGAATGAATAATTCAAATCAATTGCGGGCGGCGTTTTCAGTAAAGAATCGATTGAAACGACTGCACCCGAGTCTACAATAATTTCGGTCGCTAATCCAACCCTAATGGTGTCTTTTGATCCATTCGTTGTTTGGCCCAAAACCCATGGACTCATCAATAAAAGAAAGGTTATGTTTAATATTTTCCGCACAATCTGTAAAGTTAAGTTCAACAGGACATTTTAAAGCAAAGGACGTGCTAAAGTTTTACACAGCTTATTTTTTGTAAGAATTTGATTATAATTCGTTACCGCATTTCTTTGATGAAGCTTATTTTTTTTACCACCTTTACTTCGAACTCTTTTAAATGAGTAAGAAGATATTTGTCATAAGCGGTTTGGGAGCAGATCACGAGGTTTTTCACAAACTCGATCTTCCTGGGTATGAATTGATCCATATAAAGTGGGTGGAAACAAAAAAAAATGAATCGCTAGCTGCCTATGCAACAAAATTGCTGCCGCAAATCACAGAAGCAAATCCGATCGTTATGGGGCTATCGCTTGGTGGAATGTTGGCTTTAGAAGTGTCTAAACAAATCCAAACAGAAAAGATTATTTCTCTTTCTTCGGCAATCGGTTATGACGAATTAGCTTGGTATTATAAAATGGCGGGTTTTTTAAGAATGCAATACTGGTTACCAATCTATGCATTTGCAAAAGGAAATCGATTTACAAATTGGTTATTTGGTGTTAATACCTCTGCAGATAAAGCTGTGCTGCAACGCGTATTTGATCGCCTAGAGCGTGATTTTTTATACTGGGCATTAAACGCCGTTCTCAATTGGCATAAAAATGAAAAACCGACCAATATGATCCGAATTCATGGGATAGCGGATTTGGTATTACCGCTCAGAAAAAACACCGATTATGACTGGACGATTGAAAAAGGCACACATTTAATGTTATTAGATAAATCAGAGGAGGTTTCAAAAGCTATCATTAATGCCTTGAAATAAAGGAAGTTTCTTATTTTGTGAATTCAAAAAATATGCTGTGAAACTTTTAGGATTTTTATCACTACTTATTATATCATCCGCAGTCAGCTTTGGTCAGTCTAAATTTGGAAAAGTGAAATGCGACTCTTTTGAAGTTGCCGCTGCAAATACCGATATAGCTTTAGTCTATAAGAAAGGAAAAGTTGGAATATATAATAAGGCTACGGCTAACTATCTTTTTAAACGGTCAGAAGGTCCGATTCTTCATTTACAAGGAACAAAGACATTTTTAAAATTAAGTACGGGCAATCTTGAAGCCTATTCTTTGAATGAAGATGCTACAGCGTTGGTTATTGACGGAAGAGCAAAAGATGAAATATTATTTCAAGGTAAATTTGGAGAAAAACCGAATTTCCGCATTGATGGTAACCTGAATGGGAAAGAAGGTAAGGCGTATAAGTCAATTTTTGATACGCGTTCTAGTGCGCCGATAAATTACGGTGCAAAACGAATTAATAAAAACCTTATTCTTATCACGAATACTCGAAAAGAAGAATTTGACCCATTTGCAGAACCTTTAAAAAGTATAATCGACCCTAAGAAAGACTCCACGGTAACAGATCCAGAGTCAGGGAATATAATGGCCGTTTATCCGCCATCAAAACCTGGACATAATCGATCAGGTATTTATAACCTCAAAACTAAATCTTGGTTTGTGCTTCCTAAGTATTCAGCTATCAATGAGTTGTCCGATGGATTTGCGCTAGAACGTCTTAGTGATAATGGTTTAGTCTATTCTTTCTTGAAAATGAATGGTCAATATATGTTAAGAGATATTCCGTTCGAAACTATAAAATCAAATGAAAAGGAATTATTGGCGCTGTTAGGTGTAGCGCAAATTGATTTATACGCTGCAGCGAATCAATTACACCCGATTAACTTCTTTAATCGCCCTGCTCAATACCATTTAGTGCGTCATTTTAATAATAAATACCAACTGGTTAACCTTCAGAAAAAACTCAATTATGTGACCCAACCGAAAGATATGATGACTTATAATCGTGATTTTAATTATTTCATCTGGCTAGAAAACGATTCCATTTATTTTACGCAAAATGCATTACAATTAGCGCTGCCGATGGGTGCAGGCAAGATCGTTCTTACCCAAACAGATCCGCTGAATCGCAAGAGTTTTGAATTATTTGGAATGATTAATAAGGATACGGTCTATCAAAAAGAAATGGGTGATTTCGGTTTGTTTAAAGAGGATCGTAATCTATCTATTGAGGTAGATGCAACCAATAAAGATGAAGTGATTATTAGCAACCAACGGTTATACTCTACTTTTGATGAGTTGAAAGAAATCGATAGAGAAGAAGGCTTTGTGGATGAGCTCATTGAAGGGTATAGCCCAAAAAGCATGGAGGTTGAATCTTCTGCGATCTGGAAAAAAGAAAACGGTACATGGATTAAGAAAACAGTCGACTATGCTGGAATTACCAGGCTTCCTTATGGCTATTTGGCTAAAACGGGAGCCTATGCTGAAAATGACGAACGCGGAAAACGTTTGGTAAATATTAATGCACATTATTTAGTACTCAATAAAGAGTATAAAGCTATTCCTTATCTGGATGTTTATGATTTTGATAATGCTGAATTACTTCCTTATGGTTTAGTATTGTGTTTAAACAATAGGTGCGCCTTTGTATGTAACGACGGCGTTCTATTAACGAAGTTTGAATGGGATGATTTCAGTTTAGAGGGAGGGAAATTAAAAGCATTGCGCTTTGCACATGAAGGTGCAGATGAATTTCTTTGGGAAGAACGCGAATGGGTAGATTCAACCGCTTTCTTTGATTTGCCTAAATAATATTAGATAATTCCCGTCCACTTGAATACCAATTCAAAGCTGTCCTATCCCAAGGATTCAAAAAACTTTACGACCTTTGCGGCTGTAAATAGGAAAGATGATCATAGAGATAGGTGATAAACTGGTGTCGGGCGAAATATTTGAAAAGGAATTCGTTTGTAACTTAAATGCTTGTAAAGGGGCATGTTGTATAGAGGGTAACGAGGGTGCACCGTTGCAACAAGGGGAGATTGATTTATTAGAAGAACATCTCGAAGCGATTAAGCCCTATATGACAGAGGGTGGTGTCAAGCAGGTTGATACGAAGGGTGTCTTTTATATGGATCGTGAAAACGAACCAGTGACGTCACTGGTGAGAGGGAAAGAATGTGCTTTTGTTTTTTTCGACGAAAAAGGAATAACAAAATGCGCAGTTCAACAAGCGTATCGCGATGAAAAAATCCCGTTTAATAAACCGATTTCTTGCCATCTTTATCCAATACGTGTAAAAAAGTATAAATCGTTTACAACTTTAAATTATGATAAATGGCCCATTTGCAAAGATGCTTGTGCGTTAGGTGAGGAGTTAGGTGTGCCTGTTTATCGTTTTTTAGAGGAGCCACTCAAAAGAGTATATGGTGTTGCGTTTTATACAGAGTTAGAAAAAGTGGCAGAGGCTTTAAAAGAACTAAACAAAAAATAAATCTAGGTTGGATTTTACTTTTCCCAAATCTCAGCGGTTAACCGGCAAAAAAGAAATTGATGCCGTTTATAATGATGGAAAGACACTCAAGAAGTATCCATTCGTTGTCAAATACTTACGTCCCGTTGAAATGGAAAAGGAATGCCTTAAAGGTGTTTTTGCTGTGCCAAAAAGACGAATACCTCGCGCTGTAAAACGAAACAGGATAAGACGAATGTTAAAGGAGGCTTATCGCTTAAATAAACATCTGTTAGAGGAAGCGCTTGGTAAGAATAATCAAAAGATGGCATTATTTTTCGTGTATACAGGGAAAGAAAATGTGACTTATCATCAGCTTGAAGAAAAAATACGATTAATTTTAAAGGAGCTTTCAGCAATAGTTTCAGACACTGAGCAATAGATAAAATATGGGTAGAGTAAAAATATTGATTTGGTTTTTTCTTTTTTTGGTTGGAGGGGCGGCATTTGCTCAACCAGAACTAGAAGAACAACAGGATGCAGATTTTGAAATAGTAAAAAATCTAGAGCTCTTTGAATTAGTGTATAAAAACATTGATCTTAACTACGTTGATGAACCAAATTCAGGAGAGCTCATTAAAGCAGCAATTGATGCTATGCTCAAAGAGTTGGATCCTTATACAACGTATATTCCGGAGTCAAGAATCGAAGATTTTAAGTTGATGTCCACAGGGCAGTATGGTGGCATCGGTGCTGTAATCCGACAAAAAGATGATCGTGTTATTATAATCGATCCCCATGAAGGTTTTCCGGCAGAGAAAAATGGCTTGAAAGCTGGTGATGTTTTCTTAGAAATAGATGGAAAGGACGTGACAAGCTTTTCAACTTCGGAAGTATCTTCAAAATTAAAAGGGAAACCGGGCACAGAAGTAGAGTTGACGATTGAAAGAAATGGTGAGAAAATCAAAAAAACGTTGAGTCGTGAAGAAATTAAATTTAGTCCGGTACCTTATTACGGGATGTTAAATGAGGATGTTGGATACATCAAATTGAGTTCATTCACACAAACGGCAGGTTCAGATGTGCTCGAGGCATATCGTGATCTAGAAGGAGATCAAGGTATGAAAAAATTGGTTTTTGACCTGCGTGGTAACGGAGGAGGACTAGTCGTTGAAGCCGTCAAGATTGTCAATATGTTTGTTGATCGTGGAACAGATATTGTCTCCATCAAAGGTAGAGATGAATCAGTGAACCGGACTTATACCGCTCAATTAAAACCAACGGATACAAAAATTCCAATTGTTATGCTTGTCGATGGTGGATCAGCTTCAGCTAGTGAGATTGTTTCAGGAGCACTGCAAGATTTGGATCGAGCTGTGATTTTGGGCCAAACGACGTTTGGAAAAGGTCTCGTCCAACGTCCATTAGACTTAAAATATAATGCCAAAATTAAGGTAACCATAGCCAAGTATTATACACCAAGCGGCCGCTGTATTCAAAAACTAGATTATTCTAATCGTGAAGCAGGAGATCGTGCGGATGCTATTTCAGATTCATTGCTTCAAAAATTTAGAACTAAAGCTGGCCGTGAGGTAATAGATGGCAGAGGGATAGATCCGGATGTAAAAATGGATGAAAAAGAATTTTCGATTTTAACAGCAACTATTGTATTGAATGACATCATATTTGATTTCGCGACTAAATTTCAACGCGAAAACGAAACCATTGCAGATGCCAAATCATTTGAGATAACTGATAAGATTTATGCCGACTTTGTGGATTATGTTTTAAAACAAGATTTCGAATATATAACGGAAAGCTTAGCTCTTTTAGAGGAATTAGAAGAAAAAGCCGCTGAGGAAGATAATTATGAAACAGCTAAAGTCGAATTTGAAGCATTAAAAGAAAAAATGAAACCTTCAAAAGAAGCCGATTTAATAAGGTATAAGGACGAAATTATCCCGCTGCTAGAGGATGAAATTATCGGCCGATACTATTATCAAAAAGGAAGGATTATTCACGGATTAAAAAATGATGAATTTATTTCATCTGCCATTGAAATATTGAACGATAATCCACGTTATAAAACCATACTAAACAAGGAAAACTAACCAATGTTTGATAAATGGCTTAACCTCCCTGCCCATTTATATCTTAAATTAACGGCCCTCACGATTCTCACAGTCGGTATTGCATTGTCGAATGTGTTAATGAGCATTGGAGCAATATGGATTATTGCCAACTGGTTAATTCAAGCTGATTTCAAAAATTATTGGGTTCGATTCAAAAAGGCTCCTGCTGCTTGGTTTGTCGTAGGTATATTTTTCTTTTTAATAGTCTCTTTGTTGTGGAGTGAAGATGTCCAGTATGGGTTTAAAGATTTACGTGTAAAACTTCCTTTTATTGTCATTCCGCTCGTTTTAGCAACTTCAGCGCCACTCAAGAGAATTCATTTCCGTTATTTACTTTATGTCTTTTTAGGAATTATGGTCATTACCAGTATCCTAAATGTTATTCATTATCATGCGATTGCCGATGAACAACCTGATATTCGCGAAATGTCCTGGTTTATTTCTCACGTACGCTACGCCGTTCTAACAAATTTCGCTTGGATAACTGCTTTGTATTTGATTCGGAGAAAAAACGCAATAGTGTTGAATTTTTTACTCATTATTGTAGCATTATGGATGGTTTATTATCTCTATAAGTCGCAAGTGATTAATGGTTATATGTTGTTTCTTCTCCTTATCGGAGTAGCTTTATTTTATATGGTGCTGAGAATAAAGAATAATGGCATCAAATATATTTCGATTGTTGGTATTTCTATTAGCGTTTTATTAGCAGCTTGGTTGGCAAATTCCAAATGGAACGAGATGAATCATTGTGATAAAATTCAGTTTAGTCAACTTGAGTTGTACACCCCAAATGGGAATCCGTATTTTCACGATACGTTGCACACGCAAAGAGAGAATGGCAACTATGTGTGGTTATATGTCAATCAGGAAGAAATGCAAGAACAATGGGAAAAACGTTCTGCAATTCCATATGATTCCCTTGACCTGAAAAATCAACCGATGTTCGGAACCTTAATGCGTTATTTAACTTCCAAGGGAGAACGGAAAGATTCAGTCGGTGTTGTAAACCTTTCTATGGAAGAGGTAAACAACATTGAAAAAGGACAGACTTCCGTTAAAAAGGATGCGGGTCTTGTGTCCCGATTAGAAGCTTTCATTGTTGAATATAATATCTATCAGGATGGAGG
>Ga0181553_10000078_pt1 | contig 67396 bp, 53 predicted proteins | sample 011ome_17_FD_133753 | JGI IMG/M metagenome (GOLD analysis project Ga0181553, IMG submission 133753) | Coastal salt marsh microbial communities from the Groves Creek Marsh, Skidaway Island, Georgia - 011502XT metaG (megahit assembly) | ecosystem: Environmental > Aquatic > Marine > Intertidal...
AATGGACCAACAGGGAGCTACCAAAAAAAACAAAAAAGGCTAACAATTCATTGGGTATGACTAGAAAGAGCAGGAATAATTCCCGCCTTTTTGTTTTGGGCTGGGTGAATTGATTACCTTTGTTGAGCCCTCAAAAAAAATTGAATAACCCCGTCTTCCCCATGTCAAATCTCCTTCGTGCAGCCTTGGTTGGTTATGGATCTGTTGCTGAAAAAATGCATGCTCCGCTATTAGAAGTTTGTCCTACCCTAGACTTCGTTGCTATAGTCGAGAGAAATGGCTTTCGTTGCCAACAAAAATATCCCAAGGTGCGAACCTTCCCAAGTTTGGAGGCTCTCTTGGCTGCTGATGCGGCCGACTTGATCTGCATCACTACCCCCAACGAACTTCATTTTTCCATGGCGAAGCAATGCCTCCTCGCAGGTAAGCATGTGGTCGTAGACAAACCCGTCACGCTCGTAGCAGAAGAAGCTGAGGAGCTATTGGCACTCGCCAATTCCAAAAATTTGATTTGTAGCATTTTTCACAACCGTCGCTACGATGGAGATTTCAAAACCCTCCAAGAAATTGTAGCGAAAAACTTACTTGGTCGCCTCGTCTACCTAGAATCGCATTTTGATCGCTTCCGTCCTCAGGTATCGGAAAACTGGCGGGAAAGGTCCGTGCCAGGCAACGGGATTACTTATGACCTTGGCTCCCACTTAATCGATCAAGTAGTCCTCCTTTTTGGAAAGCCTACCGCTATTTGGGCCGATATCCAACTCCAACGTTCGAATGCCCTTGCAGACGATTACTTCGACATTGCCTTGGAATACCCTGGGCTCAAAGCACGCGTCACTGCTGGGGCTTTGGTCAATGTGCACACCCCAAAATTCATGCTTTTAGGAGAAAAAGGAACCTACCAAAAATTTTACCTCGATGTGCAGGAGCAGGCTTTTAAGGAAGGGAAAATCCCTGCCGGGGACGATTGGGGGGTAGAACCCGAAGCGCGCTGGGGGAACATTCACTACGATCAGGAAACGCAGGCTTACCCAACCCTACGCGGAGATTACCGTGTATTCTATGAAAATATATCCGATGCCATAAGGGGGAAAGCTTCGCTCTTGGTAACCTTGGAACAAGCAATTCCGGTACTGCGGATTATTCAATCCGCCTTTTTATCGGCCAAGGAAGGGCGAAAAATCCGCCAAGAAGAGGGAAAATGGTAGGAAAACTAACTCCAATCGAAAAATAAGCCACAGTCCATTCCTTCCCAAATCAATTAGATTCGTTAATTTTGCCCCCTATGGCAAAAACAGAAACTCCAGGCGAAAACGCCCAATTGAAAGATATCATCTCCCATGCCAAAGAGTATGGCTTTGTGTACCCAAGTTCCGAAATCTACGATGGTTTACAGGCAGTATACGACTACGGAGCCTATGGGGTAGAGTTGAAAAACAACCTCAAGCGCCTTTGGTGGGAAAGCATGACCCGTGTGCAAGACAACATTGTCGGCATTGACGCGGCCATCTTTATGCACCCTACCACTTGGAAGGCTTCTGGCCATGTGGATTCGTTCAACGATCCCATGATTGACAACAAGGACAGCAAAAAGCGTTACCGTGCCGATGTCTTGGTGGAGGAACATGCGGCCGCACTAGAAAAAGCAGGTCAAGCCGAGAAAGGTAAAGAACTGACTGCTGCTTTGGCAAGAATGCTTGAAACCGAAGACCTTGCAGGCGTACGTGATATGATCACCAATGAAGGCATCAAATGCCCCATCTCCGGTACCTCTAACTGGACGGAAGTACGTCAGTTCAATCTGATGTTTTCTACCCAAGTGGGTTCAGTGGCGGAAGATTCCTCAACCATCTACCTACGCCCAGAGACGGCACAAGGGATTTTTGTCAATTTCCTGAACGTACAGAAGACCGCCCGCATGAAAGTTCCTTTTGGCATCGCTCAAATTGGCAAAGCCTTCCGTAACGAGATCGTAGCACGGCAGTTTATCTTCCGTATGCGGGAGTTTGAACAAATGGAAATGCAGTTTTTCGTACGCCCTGGCTCCGAGCTGGAATGGTACGAAAAGTGGGCGGCCACCCGAATGGCTTGGCATTTGGCCTTGGGTACACCTGCTGACAAACTCCGCAAACATCCGCATGAGAAGTTGGCCCACTATGCCAACGCCGCCATGGACATCGAATACGAGTTTCCGTTTGGCTTCAAGGAAGTAGAAGGCATTCACTCCCGTACCGACTTTGATCTCAAGTCTCACCAGGAGTATTCCAAAAAGAAGCAGCAGTACTTTGATCCAGAGATCAACCATAACTATATCCCCTACGTAATTGAAACCTCCATCGGCGCAGATCGACTATTCTTATTGACCCTCTGCAACGCCTATACCGAGGAACATTCTGAGGAGAAAAGCAGAACGTATTTGAAATTGCACCCCGCCATTGCACCCGTCAAGGCCGCAATCCTTCCTATTATCAAGAAAGATGGTTTGCCGGAAAAAGGGCAGGAAATCATGGAGCTACTCAAGTACGATTTCAACATCATCTATGAAGATTCTGGATCAATCGGCAAGCGTTACACGCGGCAGGATCTGATCGGGACTCCTTTCTGTATCGCCGTAGATCACCAAACCTTGGACGACCATACCGTCACCATCCGTCATCGAGACAGCATGGAGCAGGAGCGTGTCGCCATTTCTGAATTGCATGGACGTATTGCGGAAGCAACGAGCTTTAAAAGGATATTTGAGAAATTGTAGGGAATTGCAGGAAGTACGAAGTACAAAGATTGTCTAGGAGCAGAATTCAGATTGCATTGCAAAACCCTACTTCTAAATTCTTCAATCGGCGTTAGACATTCGACATTAGTTTTCAAGCAATCCGTATCTCTAACTCGTACTTCGCACTTGTCTCCCTAGTTGGTACTTCGTACGGATTTCTACTAAAAATCAACTTTCCCCTTCTCCTTCCCTTCTCCTAACAATAGGCTTCTAGGGGACTTCGAGTTGACATACACGTGGACGATATTTTGCTGCCCATCAAAATCCCGAATTAGCAAGGTGTTTTTTACCTCCACCGTCTTTGGAAGGGGCGTCGTACTGGATTCAAGGTAAAACCAAGCCGCATCTTCCTCTACCTCATGACCTAAATAATTCAGGGAAATCAATTTTCCATTGACCCAAACCTGAGTATGTTGAAGCAGATAGACTTCCACTAGATTTTCCAACTTGGCCTTGTCCTTGGGCTTCAAAAAATCCACTGTCCCTCCATTTTCCTTACTCAAAGCTACCTCCAAATCATCCCAGAAAATTTTTTGAGCTATTTCCATTTTTTTTGAACCCGCATTGTAGCGCATTTCGGTCAAGGAAATGAAAAAAGGATGCGCAAAAGAAAAGAATGCCCAAAGTGCCCAAGAAATTACCGTGAGTTGCATTTGCTAGCTCATTTGTGTCGTTTGTAGGAATTATCACGTAATATTGAACTTAATTTATTTCTTTTCGAAGTATTTCTACAAATATGACTTCATTTGAACTCTATTTTAAGTTAGGCCTTCAGCATATTTTAGACCTCCAGGGGTTTGACCATATCTTGTTTATCCTGTCTCTTTGTGCTGTATATGTAGCTCGAGATTGGGCAAAAATCCTACTACTTGTTACGGCATTTACCCTTGGGCACTCCTTGACTCTAGCCCTAGCTACTTTTCAGCTCGTCCAGATACGGCCGGAAGTAATCGAGTTTTTGATCCCAGTGACCATCGCCTGCACAGCCCTACTGACCCTTATCAAGCCCAAACCAAATTTAAGCAAGGGAATCCAACTCAATTACCTCCTTGCCCTCCTATTTGGGCTGATTCACGGACTTGGATTTTCCAATTACCTTCGGTCCTTACTCGGTCAGGAAGCCTCTATTTGGCAACCCTTACTGGCATTTAATGTGGGGCTTGAAGTAGGACAAATCGTGATTGTAGCTGCCTTCCTCCTCCTCACTTCCTTAGTGCACCTTGCCGGAATGAACCGGAAGGAATGGACATTGATTATTTCCTCCTTTATTTTGGGCGTCGCCTGCATGTTACTCTTGGAGAACAAATTTTGGTAATCCAAGTCACTTCATTTCATCCTAGAAACTCGTAACTTTCTCCTCTGAACTTTGATTCCCTCTCCTTTATGAAAAAAATAGTTGCCCTCGCCCTTTTTTCTTGCGCTGCCTTTTTCCCAGCACTAGCCCAGCATACCGAGCAAAATCACGGAATCCGTTTTGAACAGTTGGGACCAATGCTCCGCACACCCAATGTGTACCGGACCGCTTCGGGTGCCCCTGGCCACCTGTACTGGCAGCAGCAAGCCAACTACGTCATCGACGTAGAACTGGATGATACCAACCAGTCCATCAAGGGAAAGGAGACCGTCACTTACATCAACAACTCCCCAGATGTGCTGACTTACCTTTGGCTGCAATTAGATCAGAACAACCGAGGTAAGGATTCTGATACCCCAAAAGTGACTGAATCCAGCATCACCCCACGCATGTCGCTTCGCAGCCTTGAAAGCATCCTTTGGCACTCGGACGACTACGACGTGAAGATTCTTTCCATCCGAGATGCTGCTGGAAAGCCGCTCAACGTAGCCATCAACAAAACCATGATGCGCATTGACCTTCCCCAGCCTTTGAAGGCCGGAGAAAGCACCCAATTTAGCATCGACTGGAGCTTCAACATCACCGACCGCGTTGGGTACATTGGAGGTCGACCAGGCTACGAGTATTTTCCGAAGGATGGCAACTACCTCTACACCATGGCAGAATGGTTTCCTCGCATGGCGGTCTATTCCGACTTCCAAGGATGGCAGAACAAGCAGTTCCTAGGTCAAGGTGAATTTGCCCTCACCTTTGGGAACTACGAAGTGCGCATCACCGTGCCTGCAGACCACATGGTAGGCGCTACAGGGGTTCTTCAGAATCCGGAACAAGTACTTTCTGCCACCGAACTTCAGCGATGGAATAAGGCCAAACAAACCTACGATGCCCCAGTCATCATCCGTACGCAAGCAGAGGCTGAAGCCTTAGAAAAGAAAAGAGCTACTGACAAAAAAACTTGGGTATTCAAGGCCGAAAACGTGCGTGACTTTGCATGGACTTCCTCCCGTAAGTTTATCTGGGATGCCATGGCAGTGAAACAGGGCGGCAAGGACGTGATGGCTATGTCATACTACGGCAAGGAAGGCAATCCACTCTGGGAACAATATTCCACTCGAGTAGTGGCGCACACTCTAAAATCTTACTCTTCCCATACCTTTGATTATCCTTACCCTACCGCCATTTCTGTAGAAGGTAGCAACGGCATGGAGTATCCTATGATCTGCTTCAACTACGGTAGACCTGATGCCGACGGTACCTACTCAGATGCTATCAAATACGGCATGATCTCCGTGATTATCCACGAGGTGGGACACAACTACTTCCCAATGATTGTCAACTCAGATGAGCGCCAGTGGACTTGGATGGACGAAGGATTGAATACCTTCATGCAGTTTATGGCCGAACAAGAGTGGGACAGAAACTATCCATCCAGACGTGGCCCAGCACACAAAATTGTGCCCTACATGAAAAGTGAAAAGCACTTACTCGAGCCGATCATGACCAATTCAGAAAACATCATCCAATTTGGTCCGAATGCCTATGCGAAGCCAGCCACTGCTTTGAACATACTTCGCGAAACGGTGATGGGCAGAGAGTTGTTTGACTTTGCCTTCCAAGAATATGCCAAGCGATGGATGTTTAAGCACCCCACCCCGGACGATCTCTTCCGTACACTGGAAGATGCTTCTGCGGTTGACTTGGATTGGTACTGGAGAGGCTGGTTCTACGGAACTGATCCAGTGGACATTTCTATTGAAAATGTGGCTTGGTACAAGTTGGACAACCGCACTCCAGCACAGAAGAAGGCGGATGCCAAGACTGCTTTCGTAACCGAAGAGACTTATGTATCTAAGGAGTTGAACAACAAAGATGTTTCTCAAACAGTAGTGGAAGCAGATCCTGCCACTCGTGATTTTTACAACAGCTACAATCCATTTACAGTAACACCTGAAGATGAGGCCAACTACAAATCCTTCCTTGCTAGTCTATCTGAAAAGGAAAAAAGCTTATTAAACAGCAACATGAACTTCTATGAGATGACCTTCAAAAACATAGGTGGATTGGTTATGCCCTTAATCATTGAGTTTCACTATGCCGACGGCAGCAAGGAAACAGAACATATTCCTGCGGAGATCTGGAGAAAAAATGAATCTCAAGTGACCAAGGTATTTGCCAAGGAAAAAGAAGTGGTCAAGTTTATACTCGATCCAAAGCGGGAAACTGCCGATATTGACGAAAGCAGCAACTACTGGCCTAGACAATACCAGCCTACCCGATTTGACTTGTTCAAAGGAAGCTCCGCAGTTCGAGGAGCAGCTCAAGGAGACAATCCAATGAAGAAGGCGAATAGGAAATAAAGTTTTAGTGGTCTACGTCTGACGGTCAACGAGGGACAGGATATTAAAACAAACTTCCATCCTTGTTCCTACTAGGGATAAAATCCTTTAAAAATACAAGTAAAAAAGAGGCTGTCTCCTTTCGGGACAGCCTCTTTTTGATACCAACTTGGGTTAGTAGATATGCTACATCTACCTAAAGGTGGAGAAAATAATGCTTGAAGTTCGATTCAATGAGACATTAACTACGGACTATTCGCCGTTGAACTAATGTTATTTCCCCGAGCCAAATTGGTAACCCATCCATCCTCCAGCAAGCATCAGGACAAGGGTCACCGCAAGAACAAGTACCAGGGTTGATAAAGGCATTTCCCAGTCTACATCTCCCAGTTTAAATTTGATAGGGGTATTCCAGTTCATTTGGTAAAAATAGTAATTAATCAGGAGCACCGCTTTTTTACCAGAACCCAAAGAAAATAAGGCTTGAAGTTCAATTAAGTAAGCAGTGGACCGTGGTCTGTTGACCAATTTTATTTTTTCAATACACTCTTCCAGCCCTTCTCTTCCAACTGAGCAGCAGATTCCTCCACCTTTTCCCGAAGACCTTTTTTGAAGGCATCCATCTTTTGACCCACAGCTGCATCATACGCTCCCAAGATAGAAGCAGCGAGAATACCCGCATTTTTCCCACCATTCAAGGCAACTGTAGCCACGGGAATCCCAGAAGGCATCTGCAAAATGGAAAGGATGCTATCCCAGCCATCAATTGAATTGGAACTATGCACAGGTACACCGATCACCGGAAGGCTAGTCAGCGATGCCACCATCCCTGGCAAGTGAGCCGCTCCGCCTGCACCTGCAATGATCACTTTGATCCCCCGCTCGCGAGCAGATTCGGCATAGTCGATCATCCGCTTGGGTGTGCGGTGCGCACTGACCACTGTGAGTTCGAAGGCAATGCCAAGTTCCTCTAAAAATTGGGCCGCTTCGGCCATTACAGGAAGATCAGATTGACTTCCCATGATAATTCCTACCTGTGGATTCATTGCTGTGATTTGATTTTAATGCCTGCTTTGATTCGTTGCGCTTTTTCTTTTACTTCTTCGATATCTTCTCCCAAGAGGGTCACGTGGCCCATTTTTCGAAAGGGTTTGGTGTGCTTTTTTCCATACAGGTGGATATAGACCCCCTTTTCGGCCATAGCCTCTTCCAAGCCTTCTACTTGTACTGCCCCTTCGTATCCTGGTTCTCCGAGCAAGTTGATCATGGCCGCTGGGCAACGTAAGGCAGTATTGCCTAGGGGCCAATTCATCACAGCACGGAGGTGCTGCTCAAACTGGGAGGTAAAGTTGGCTTCGATGGTATGGTGTCCACTATTGTGAGGTCGGGGAGCAATTTCATTGACGAGTACCTCACCACTTCGAGTTACAAAAAGTTCGACGGCTAGGATGCCAACCATGTCCAACTTTAAGATGATTTCTTTGGCAATGGCTTGCGCCATCATTTCGATTTCTGGGGAAATGCCTGCTGGCGCAAAAAGAAACTCCACTAAATTAGCGGTAGGGTGAAAGGCGCATTCCACGGCCGGATAGGCTACTACCTCTCCTCGCTCGTTGCGCGCTACGGTGACTGCAATTTCTTTGTCAAAGTCAATCAACTTTTCGAGTAGCCCCGGAGCATCAAATGCCAGGTCCAAATCGGCAGCCGTACGCAATACTTGTACGCCCCTGCCGTCATACCCTTCCTTCCCAAGTTTGTTTACTGCTGGCAAAAAGGAGGCATTTGCGAAGACTTCGGCCCTGTTTTCCGTCAGGATAAATTCAGCAGTGGGAATGCCATGCTCCAAGTAAAACTGCTTTTGTTTGCGCTTATCTTGAATTAAGGCCAGTAACTGGGGCTGAGGAAATACTTTTTTGCCTTCATCGACCAATTGCTGAAGGGCTTCGGTATTGACTGCCTCAATCTCTACAGTGATCACATCGCAGTGCTGCCCAAAGGCATAAACCTGATCAAAATCCTTTAAAGACCCAACGGTAAACTGCTGTGCAAGGTCTTTGCAAGGGGCATTGGGGTCGGGATCTAGGATATGAATGTCCTGATTGTAGTTAATTGCAGACTGAATCAGCATGCGCCCAAGTTGACCTCCTCCGAGTACGCCTAATGTTGGATGTGGATAAATTGGCTCCATAGCTGAGTCAAAATTAACAGATTAAACCTGAATTTAGAGCAATCCCATTCTAGAATGCATTGGAGACCTTAAAATAGGGGCTAAACAAACCCAAATTACTAAATAGAATTACGATCCTAGTTGGATGGGTCAAACTTAATCCCCATCAGCTCCATTAGTTTGTGCGCATTGAAACTCGGGCAGGCACCTTCTCTCAAACGGTAATCAAATAGAATCTCCTGATCTTGGATTTCGGAATGGAAGGAATAGTTCTGAACTCGTGCTTCTTTTTCTCCTAGGGCAGCCAATTCAATGTCATGTGTACTGATTAGTCCTAGTCCGCTAGAAGGTAAAAGTTGGGCGACCAAGGCCTCCGATCCAGAAATTCGATCCTGCGTATTGGTTCCTTTCAAGATCTCGTCGAGGAGAAAAAAGATGGGTTCCTTCTGTTCCAAACGCTGCAAAAGCGTACGTATTCGTGAAAGTTCGGCATAAAAGGAACTCACGCTTTCTCCAAGGTTATCAGTATTGCGCATGCTAGTAAAAAGTTGCAAGGGTCCTAGGGTCATTCGATCTGCGAAAGGACGGAGACCCAGGTTAAGCAGGACGGCATTGATGCCTAGGGTACGCATAAAGGTAGTTTTCCCACTCATATTGGATCCAGTGAGCAGCACCAGTTTCTGGTTCGGATTTAAGGCCAGGGAATTCCCCACCGCCTTGCCGGGAAGCAGGAGCGGATGGAAGACATTTTCAGCTTCTATAATGGGTTCTTGGCTCCAGATAGGGATTCCAGGATGACCGACCTCCACCTCAAAGCCGCCAAGGGACACCCACACTTCCCAGTTTTCTAGCGTTTCTGGCAGTAGGACCAGGGAGTTGCTCACCCGTTTTTTCCAAGCAGCAAGCCAGAGAAAAAGAATAAAATCCGTCCAAAAAAGCAAGTTGATGGGAAGATAAAGCAAGTTGAGTCGGTTTTGGGTCCAAAGACCTAGCCGATCTAATTCTTGAAGTTGCTTAGAGGTAGGACTACTGCCTGCTTGCAGACGAGCCTGCTCTGCTATTAAAAGTTCTGATTGGAAGGAAATTTTCTCAATTTGTGCGGCTCGCAAGTGCAACGAATTGAGGTGAGAAGCGACTGGAATGGCATTGGCAGCACGTTTAAGGGGATTAAATACCAAGGCGAGCAGAAGCATTCCAACTAGAAACCATGCCCCTAGAATAGCTTGCGGAAGGATCCCTTGGCTAGTCAAAAGAAGAACCAAGACACCACCTAGCGGGCCTAGGATGGCTAGAAGCCAATGGAGTAGATTGGGAGGTGTTTCTTTTTGCTCCAACCAGAGCTTCCAAGGGCCCAATCTTCCCTGGGGAAAGGACAGACCAATGGCCTCCATGGCACGTAGGAAGTCGGGCTTTTGTTGGAGTTCATCCGCTGCTTCCCTCCGTTGCTGGGCCGCCTTCGGATCGACTTCAGACTTCAGAAGGGCGGCTAGTTGCTGTTTCCCCCCATCGGAAGTGCAATGATTGATGAGTTGAAAAAGGGAGTGGGAACCAAACAAATCAAGGTCTCCTGCAAAGGGATGTCCCTTGTCTGCAAATTCATTTCCTGGATCCAAATTGCCTAGTTTCCGTTCCTGACGGGCCTGTTTTTGACTTTGGAGTTGCTGTAAGGCTACGTAAATTCGTTCCTGATCCTTCAGGTAGTTGAACCGATTGATAGAACGGACAAAGAAAAAAATAAGAATCAAGGAAGGGAGGAACCAGCCCCAATGCTCAGAGAGGGTCAAAATCACCGTTGCACCCAAGACAAAAAAGATCATAACACGAAGGATACTCTGCTGAGCTACGTTTCGCTTGTTTGTCTTTTGCTTGAGTTCCAGCTGCTCTGGAGAAAAATCAAAATGATCCATATACAAAGATAGAAATTGCTAGAAGTAGATGCCGGGAATTCTTTTTACCTTAGTTTTTCTACTTTTAATCAGTCCCAGTAATTTTTCTTGAATCAACCATGAAACCTAAAAAGCCCAACCCACTCCCTACCGAGCCCGAAGAATGGGATCTTAGCGAGTGGGTTGGAGTATTGCCTCAAGAAATTCCTCTAACTTATAATTTGGGATGTGTCCGATCACCCAAAAGCTCTCCGTCTGAATCGCGTAAAAATCAAAGCATGGAAATGGATTCCAAAAAACCAAGGGGTAATTAAATTCCTTCTTCTTTTATGTGATAAACCACCCGCTGAGGAAACGGAATTTCTATTTGTTCTTTATCAAATGCTTCTTTGATTTTCTCTAGAGTTTCGTAGTAAACTTCCCAATAGGAATCGGTATCTGTCCAAGCACGAACCACCAAATCCAAGGAACTATCTCCAAAATTATTAAGCCATACTTCTGGCTCGGGTTCGGAATGAATGCGACTATCTTTTGCCAAAATTGAAAGGACAACCTTTCTTACTTTTTTCAAATCCGAGGAATAAGCCACGCCCACGTTCATATCTACCCTTCTAGTTGGTTGTGAAGTGATGTTGATCACATCTGCATTGGCTAGGTTTCCATTCGGAATAACGACCTCCCTATTGTCAAAAGTAAGTAAGTGCGTATATAAAATATCAATTCGCTGCACCCTTCCTTTATGTCCCATCCCAATAATCACATCCTCTACCTGGAAAGGCTTAAACAATAGAATCAAAACCCCGCCAGCAAAATTGGATAGGGATCCTTGCAATGCGAGACCTATTGCCAATCCTGCCGCTCCCAAAATCGCAAAGAAAGACGACATGGGCACACCCACAATCGTAGCCACACCGATAAATAAGGAAACAAAAAGCAACGCTTTAACCAATCCTAGTAAAAAGGTACTTAAAGAAAGGTTGGTGTCTCTTTTTTCTAAAATTAATTGAAAGCCAATTAGCAATTTATTGACTGCAAACCTGCCTACGAAATAAAAAATAATCGCGTACAATAAGGAGGGTATTACCTGATAAAGAAGTTGAATTCCTTCATCCAAGAGGGTTTTTAAAGTTTCTGGAGATAATTCCATAGGTATCGTGTTAAATGGTTACTTCTATTTGCCAGCGAAACGCCCAGCGCCACTGAATTTTAGTTTTGTGTAGGCCTGCTTGATGGAAAATCACCCTCCACTCCTTTCTAGTAAAACTCCGCAAAACAGAAAGTGGAGCATCATTTTGGACCATTGGTGATTTGCTAAACCAAGCGGTCAGCCATTTGATTGTATAATAGGCAAGGGGATGACGATGAAGATCATTGATAACAAACCCTATCCTAGCCTTTTTTTTTAACACTAAAAAAAGTTGAATTAGTTCCTCGTCAGTAAAATGATGGGTAAACAAGGTGCAGGTGACGAGATCCACTTGCTCATCCAAAAACTTGGGATCAAACGCATTGACAACCTGCCAATCCACTTCTTCAACTTCTTGCTGCCGCCATTTTGCAAATTCAATGGTATTCGCATTGGCATCAGCACCAATAAACTGGATGGACAATTTATGCTTTTTTGCCCAGGTGGCCATGACCGCAACCATGTCTCCCCCTCCACAACCCAAATCTACCACCTGGTACCTAGCCTGAGGGGCTGCTGCTTGAATTAAGCTCTTCAACCCCCAATTGGTCACCTGATTACCTCCCAGCCAGCGATTGATAATTTTCAATTCCCGAAGGGTTTGCTCCAAGACAGGGCCTGAACAATCCAGGTCGTCCATAATTTCTTTTTCCTTGGAGCGTTTTGAAAATCTATTCATCGTTTTTCAAATAAACTCGATTCTAGCGTTAAACCAGGACCAAAACCTAGTGCTAAAATTTCTCCTTGAATGCAATCATCTTGCAGCATTCGCTCCAAAACAAATAAAATACTGGCTGAAGACATGTTGCCGCAGGTACGCAGTACCTCGAAGGCATGTCGATTTACATCTGGAGCTAGTCCAAAGGCCTCCTGAACTTGAATCAAAATTTGTTTGCCTCCAGGATGAATCGCTACATGCGGTACCTGGGAAAAATTAAACTTGGATTCAAAGAGATCGCGAAGTCCTCGGATACCTTGGTTGAGAAGGGAAGGTATATACTGACTGAGACGCATCTCAAATCCAAAATCACCGATTCTCCAAGCCATGTCTTTTTCCCCCTCCCAAAGCACTTCACTGAAGTATTTTTTAATCTGCAGGCCAGTATCGGATTGCATGACTAAGGCAGCGGCTGCCCCATCACCAAAAAGTGAGTTGGCCAATAAATTATCCTCGGTATATTCCTTCTGAAAATGTAACGTACAGAGTTCCACAGAAACCACCAAAACACGGGCTTCTGGGTTGGCTTTGACCAATTGGTCTGCAAGTCGGAGCCCCGTAAAAGCTGCATAGCAACCCATAAAGTGAATACAGTAGCGTTCTATTGAACTAGCCATATCCAATCTACGGATCAGGCCTAATTCTACCCCAGGAGCCACCATCCCTGTGCAAGACACCAAAATCAAATGGGTTAGGGAAGAAGGTGCCACCTGCGCCTTTTCTAGAGCCGTACGGACAGCCTGCTCAGCCAGTGCAGCTGCTTCTACCTCAAAGACATCCATTCGTGCGGCCGTACCCGGAAAAGGATGCAACTCCTTATTTTTAGGGAAGAAGGTAAATTCAGACACCTCCTCTTTTTCAAAATCTTTCAGAACACTATGGCGTGATTCTATCCCAGACTTTCGGTACAAAAAATCAAGCTTTCGTTTCTCTTGTCCATCCAGTTGGTGAGCCAACTGCATGAAGCGCGAGATTTTCGCTTGGGGTATTGGCGCTCCAGGATTGGAAATGCCGATACTAACGATACTGGAATTCATGGACCTAAGTTACCAAAATAGTTCTAATTTAGTTTGCACATGGCCCCTTTTCAAAATAGCTGTATCTTGAACCCCATGATAAATAGCAAATGATCACACGCTCCACCCTCCTACACCTCCGCATCCCATTTTCATTTTTCTTGATGCCGGTTTTTTTATTTGCATTGGCCTTAACACCCAATCATAACGAGCTACGAATGCTCCTTGTTTTTTTGAGTCTGCATGTGTTTCTCTATCCCAGTAGCAACGGGTACAACAGTTACTATGACAAGGATGAAGAGTCCATAGGTGGGCTAAAACGTCCACCCAAGGTGACTAGCGACCTGTATAGCTGGTCACTCATTTTTTTTGGTGTTGCATTGGCCTTGGGAGTTTGCATCAACTGGGAGTTGGCAGGTATGCTTGGCTTGTATGGGGTAGTCAGCATGGCCTATAGTCATCCTACCATCCGCCTTAAAAAACATGCTTGGACTAGCTGGATGATTGCAGGACTCTTCCAAGGGTACTTTACGTTCGCAATGGCCTATGCAGGCCTAAGTAATTTAGGTTGGGAGGTGCTCTACAAGCCGCATGTTCTCCTTCCAGGATTACTAACCAGCCTCATGCTCTGGGGCAATTACCCGCTTACACAGGTATATCAGCATGGAGAAGATGCCCGCAGAGGCGATCGTACGCTGAGTCTACTTCTTGGAATTAAGGGTACTTTTGCTTTTTCTGCACTATTTTTTATGTTGACGGCTTCTGCTTTTGTCTGGTATTTTGTGGATAAAGGGCAAACTCCAATTGCTGGATACTACTTAATCGCAGCGACACCTATTGCGTTATTTTTCCTGATTTGGATGGGTCTGATCCTTCGAGAGCCTAAAAAATACGCGATTTATAGCTGGGCGATGGGGATGAATTTCATTTCTGCATTCTCCCTGAATGCCTTTTTTATTTACTATTTTCTCGAAAACACTCAGATTTTGCAAGTATTTAATTGAGATTAGAACGGTTGACCGTGGGTGTTTTTGACTAGAGTACGGGCCACAAATGGAACATGCTGAATGAGGTTTCTTGCCAATACAGAACCCCTGCCTGAACCGAAAAGTCCCTGAATGGCTTTGCCTACACCTAAACGATGGTAAAACTGGGCATTCCAGGATTGAAAGTATCGCTCTTCCACCTCTTTTCGGGTATTCCCTTCTTCCAAGGCCTCCGTCACCAATAAGGCCGAATGCATGGCCATCGCCATCCCATTGCCACAAAGGGGAGTAATTAATCCAGCTGAATCCCCTAGCAGTAGTAAGTGATTTTCTACCGGCTTTTTGCGCTCAAAATTGATCTCCGTAATAACTTCCGGCTTTTCCCATAGAAAGGTACTTCCTTCAAATATTCGTTTTAACAAGGGATTTTTCCAAAGTATGGCCCGTTCCAATTCTTGAATGGAGCCGTACTGCCTAAGCTGATCCCGATTGCCCAAGTAGCAAAGGTTAAACTTCCCGTCTTCAATGGCATTGAACCCGCAATAGCCGCCCTGAAAATTATGTAAGGCCACTGTATGGGTTGATCCTTCTGCCTGAACATGGTATTTGACCCCGATATATGGGCTTCGTTTCGTAAAAAAGGGGCGCTCCAATACCTGATCCAACTTGCTTCGTTTACCAAATGCACCTAAGACTATAGGCACCCTCAAGGATTGAAAATCTGAAAGATCAACTTGAAAGTGATCCTCTTCCTCCAAATACTCGAGATTGGTTACTGTAGTACCCGTCAGGAAGTTTACTCCTTCCTTGCCTGCTTTTTGGTACAGCCAATTGTCTAAAGCATACCTACTGATTCCAAAACCACCCAAGTCTAAGGGGAGGAGAACCGCCTTTCCTTTTGTATCCGAAAACTCAAACGTATCGATAGAGGGAAGTTCTAAAAAATCTGGATAGAGCCCATTTCGCTTCAAAAATCCAAGGACTTCGTTGGAAACGTACTCCCCGCAGACACGATGAAAAGGATAGCTCTTTTTTTCCACCACAGTAACAGTGTAGCCCTTTTTGACCAATAATAAGGAAGCCACAAGACCAGAAAGCCCCCCACCAACAATCAGTACCTCACCATACTTCTTTTTCAACGCCTTTGATTTTACTATGCAACCGCCTGTAAAAAAATTAGTTTAGGAACCATCCTATCTTCCTGTTTTGGAAGTTAGTATATTTTCAAAAAAATAGAAACAAACTATGAACACATCCATTCCCATCGCATTAAGGAGAACTGCATTGGTGGTAGGCCTCCTGGGTGCAATGCTTCAGGCTGAGGATTCTTTTGCACAAAGGAAAAAGAAAAAAGGTAAGGAAGCCCCTACTACTACTGCTCCTGCAGTACGACCAGCACCAGCAGGACCTGCCAATGGTCCCAAACCTTACAAGGAAGTTATCACAGCCAAAGCAAAAACTATGGCTGGACTTTTTAAGGTACATCAAATCGACGAAAAATACTTTTACGAAATCCCAGATTCCTTGCTTGGAAGGGACATGCTGCTAGTGGTGCGTATCGCAAAAACTGCTGATGGCATCGGCTATGGCGGAGAAAACACTAGTAACATGATGGTGCGTTGGGAAAAGAACAAAGACGACATCTTACTAAAGGTCGTTTCATTAAACAATTATGCCGCAGATTCCTTACCGATTGCCAAAGCGGTGGCAGCATCCAATTTGGAACCTATCCTCCAGCGATTCCCAATTAAAGCAAGGCAAACGGATTCAACAGGTACAGTAATTGAAGCGACAGACTTGTTTTCAAAAGACAATCAAGCTTTGGGATTACAGCGCAACAGAAGAACCCAGTACCGGGTAACACGATTGGATAACGAGCGTTCTTACATTCAGCATATCCATAGCTATCCCATCAACGTGGAGGCACGCTATGTACTCACTTATGCTGCTGGCGAACCTCCATCCAATAGTGTAACTGGCTTGATTACGCTAGAAATGAATGCTTCAATGATCCTTCTGCCCAAAGTGCCGATGCAACAACGTCTTGCTGATCAGCGTGTAGGCTGGTTTGCCAGATCCTATGTGGACTACGGAGCAGATGAACAAAGAGCTTCTTCAAGACGATTTTTGGATCGTTGGAGATTGGAAGTTAAGCCAGAAGATCGCGAGAAATTTGCTCGTGGAGAATTGGTTGAGCCGGTTAAACCAATTGTGTATTACATTGACCCTGCCACCCCTGCCAAGTGGGTACCTTATTTGAAGCAAGGGGTGGAAGATTGGCAAAAAGCCTTTGAAGCTGCTGGCTTTAAAAATGCGATATTGGCCAAAGAAGCTCCTACCCCAGCAGAGGATCCGACCTGGAGCCCTGAGGATGCACGGTACTCGGTGATCCGCTATTTTGCCTCGAATATTCAAAATGCATATGGCCCACACGTATCTGATCCTCGTTCTGGAGAAATCTTGGAGTCCGACATCGGATGGTACCACAACGTGATGAACTTACTTCGCAACTGGTTCTTCATCCAGACTGCTGCGATCAACCCGGATGCAAGATCCGTCAAGTTTGACGACGAGGTAATGGGCCGCTTGATCCGATTTGTCTCTGCTCATGAGGTAGGACATACACTTGGCTTACCGCACAACTTTGCTTCTTCGGTAGCTTACCCAGTAGAAAAATTGCGAGATGCGGCCTTTACCAAGGAATTTGGTACGGCGCCATCCATCATGGACTATGCCCGATTCAACTATGTAGCTCAACCAGAAGATCAAGGAGTAAGTTTGATGCCAGATGTAGGCCCTTACGACAAATACGCGATCATGTGGGGATACAAGCCTATTTTGGAAGCCAACAGCCCAGAAGAAGAACTTACCACCTTAAACCAATGGATTCTGGACAAGAAAGGGGATCCTGTGTATCGATACGGACGTCAAGGCAATAGCTACGACCCCACTACCCAGTCTGAAGATTTGGGAGACAACTCCGTGACCGCTTCTGAATATGGAATCAAAAACTTGAAGCGCATCCTACCTAACCTACGCGAATGGACAACAGAAAAGGATAAGCCAGCAAAAAATTACGATGACCTAGAAGAAATGTACGGACAAGTAATTGGCCAATTTAATCGCTACATGGGCCATGTACGTACCCATGTGGGTGGCGTAATGGAAATCTACCGATCTTCAGGGCAGGGGGAAGCCGTGTACACGCACCAAAGCAAAGAAATGCAGAAGGCCGCTGTGGATTTTGTCAACAGGCAATTATTCAGCACCCCAAGCTGGTTGATGGACGAGTCCATCATTGCCAGAATCGAAGACTTCGGTGCATTAGAGCGTATTCGTGGCATCCAAGTAAGTACCCTAAATGGCATCTTGGAGTGGGGTAGATTAGGTAGGGTAATTGAAAACGAAGCATTGAATGGATCAAAAGCCTACAAAATCACCGAGCTATTTGATGATTTGAGAAAAGGAATTTGGACCGAACTTGCTGCAGGAAAAACTATTGACGTACACCGCAGAGCATTGCAACGCGCACACATCGAGCGATTGGAATTGCTCTTGACAGGAAGCGTGGCTCCCTTGCCAGCTCAATTTAGAGCTTTTATGGGCCCACAGATCAATGCCGCCCAATCTGATATTCGTCCCATGGCTAGAGCGGAATTGAAAACGCTGCAAAGCCAGATTAGGGCTGCCATCGGAAGAACTTCTGACCGCATGAGTAAACTTCATCTCGAGGATGTAGGAGAACGAATCAACAAAATCTTGAAGGAAACTTCAGGAGAGTAAGAAAAAAAGGGCGCCAATTGGCGCCCTTTTTTTCTCTACTTGATTTTTTGTTACTTTGGATACCAATCCCAATTTCATGTCCTCACCACTTCAAATCTTAAAGCACCACCGATTACGCATTACAGATTGTAGACTGGTAATCATTGAGGAGTTTTTGGATAAAAGTATTGCCCTTTCTCACTCGGATTTGGAAGAAACTCTAAATAAAAAATTTGATCGAGTTACCATCTACCGCACGCTAAAAACATTTTTAGAGAAGGATTTAATACACAAAGTATTGGATGATAGTGGGGCCACAAAGTATGCCTTTTGCAGTCATGGGGAAGAGAAGCATGCACACAACCACGAGCATGTGCACTTCAAATGTGAAAAATGCGAGGAGACGATATGCCTCGAAGCCATTTCCTTACCTACAATTCCACTGCCAAAGGGTTTTGAAAAAAAAGAAATGAACCTACTCGTTCAAGGGATCTGCGAAAAATGTCATTAATACCAGTGAGGGCCCTCATATTCTGATTCCGCAAGTTCTTTTTTTGGCAAAGATACCCCTGGAGGTAAATCCAACACAGGTGGAATAAGGTCAATTCCTTCTCCTTCGTCTCCACCGGAAGCTTTAGTGAGTTTAGATTTGGCCCAAATTCCCAAAAAGTAGCTCAACAGGACATAGGTAAATCCGCAAAGAATAAAGTCAAGTAGGGTGGAGCTCATCCTTTTTTTATTCGAAATTTAAAAGAACATCCCAAAATAGCAAGTGCTAAGTGTAAGAACACAAGACTTTGGTCCCCTAGTATTTGCTTAATCAATGGGATAGGTGGATATTTGCTCCCGAAACTTTCGGCACCATGATTATCAAAACCAAAAAATACCAACTCCCTACAGGTACCTACATTAAAATGGGGTTAATTTCCATCCTCAAAGAACAGTGGTGGGTTATTTTGATTGCCTTGGCAATCTGCTGTGGCTATTTCTGGATAGCTTCCTTATGGTGGTTTTTTGGCGCATTGATTGCTTATGGTTTGTATGTGCTCTTCTGGGCAATACAATTTACGGGGGTGACCCAGATGGAACAGAACAAACCCATTTTTCAAAAAATGGCCTACGAAATTGACAGTCGACAAATCGTAATGAAGGTTTCTGTGAAAGAAGGAATGCCCGTGCAATGGAACATGATCAAAAGAGTAGAAATTACAAAGGATGCTTTTGTCTTGTACCTTTCCAAAGCTCAATTTATCCACCTCCCCTTTCGAATTTTCAATTCTGAGAACGATAAAAAATTCTTGGAAACTATCTTAAAACGAAAAGAGTTGATCTAGAAACCTTGGGGCTGGCTACGTTGAGACCCCATTTTTTTCATTTTTTAATTAGCAAAGCCATGCAAATCAAACTTGTAGTTCTAGGAAAAACAGACCACAGGGCGATACAAGAATTGATAGCCGACTACAGCACACGACTAGGGCATTACATCCGTTTTGAATTAGAGGTTATCCCAGATCTGAAGCAGAGTAAATCTCTTTCTGAAACGCTCCAAAAAGAAAAAGAAGGTGAGCTCATTCTAAAAAAAGTACTTCCATCCGATGAGGTACTCTTACTGGACGAACGAGGCAAAACCTTTTCTTCTCTTGAATTTGCAGACTTTTTACAGAAGAAAATGAATAGTGGGCTGAAGCAGTTGGTCTTGGTCATTGGAGGGCCCTACGGATTTTCCGAATCCGTGTACCAGCGGGCTAATGGAAAAATTTCGCTTTCTAAAATGACCCTGTCGCATCAAATGATACGCCCCTTTTTAATCGAACAAATGTATCGCGCGATGACTATTCTGCGCAACGAGCCCTACCACCATGAGTAGGTTTATAAATTTTAAGTAGGGATTTTTTTTAATCAATTAATCGGGTGGAAGTTGATTTATCTGGGCCATGAACCGTGGACTGCCCACTGTAAAAAATTATCCTAATGTTAATTTTTTCTCTATTTCTTGCTCTAATGTTACCAAATTGTTAACTTTCGTTCATTCAGTTAACATTAACTTGATGAGATATGGCAAAAACACTTCCTTTAATGCTCTTTCTCCTAGGAATTGCTGTTCTTGGATTTTGCCAAGAATACCGCATTGAACCGATCAATTCCGATTTTTCTGGTTCTGAACTAGCCTATACTAAAACAAAAAACCCTGTTTCTATTCACCTTTTTGTGAATGAACAAGAAAAAAATACTCCTATAACAAACTGGGAAGCCCTTCTACAAGAGCTTGACCAAAAAGCCTCCAAAAAACCAGACTCCTTAGCCCTGCTTCGCCATATTTTTCAAAAAACACATCAGCGCTTATTGAAGAATTACAAACAGCATTCTACGGTAGCAGTTCTTTTAAGCCAAGGAAAATACGATTGCGTAAGTGGCTCAGCGCTACTCGGCCTCTTACTAGATCGCTATGGATATACCTATGAAATCGTAGAGACAGACTACCATGTATTTTTGGAAGTACTTCTAAATGGAAAAACAGTGATTTTAGAAAGTACACTACCTGTAGGAGGAATGATCACTTCTACATCGGCAGTAAACAATTACCTCGCTGCTTACAGCAGTGAAGGAGACTTAACCACACGAAACATCAGCGAAGGTCTTGCCGGTACACGCATAAATACCTCTGACAACACCATTTTTAGAAAAGTAAATTTACTTGAATTGGTAGGCTTGCAATATTACAACGAGGCCATTGTACATTTTAACCTGCAGGAATATAGAAAAGCGATTGACTTACTCACCAAGGCTTTTGCTTACTATCCATCCGAACGAATTGAAGGACTAAAAGAGTTAAGCATTGAACTTGCCTATCACAGCTATGGATACGATATCCGCAATTGATTGATCACTCCTTTAGTGTGCATGCTGTCCATCTGGACCGTGGACATGTCCATGATCCATCTCTTCTGGTAAGGCTTCCCTAATGCTGACTATTTTTCCTTCAAACTGAAGGTCCAATCCAGCTAAGGGGGAATTAAAGTCCAAATGTACACCCATGTAATCCACCTTAAGCACTTCACCTCGCATCTGATTTCCTTTATCGTCTTGCATCGGAATGACGTTGCCTATACGCAGTAAATCTCTATTTTTTTTACCTTCCTCCTTAAAATTAGCCTTGGGAATAATCACTTTTTTGGCTGGATCGTAGTCTCCATACCCATTTTCAAAATCAATGGTAATCGCAAAACTATCTCCAACAGCCTTTCCTTCCAAAGCTTCTTCCAGCTTGGGTAGAATGTTGTGGTGACCAAATAAAAAGTAAAATGGATCCCTATCAGTCACCGTTTCGTACCAACGGAACCCCGTCTCTCCATCATCCACCAGTAGGGTATAAGAAACCGCTACTACTGCATTTTTTGTTGCAAGCATAGGCATCATTTATTGTTTATCGAAACAGGTAGGTTAGTCCCAGCTGCCCAACAAAATTGGTTCGATCATATCCGGGTATAAACCATTTTTCAGGTTTATTTTCCAAGTACCACTTGTAATTCAACGTATTCACATATTGAAATTTACCTGAAACTAGTAAGTCGCCAAACCTCCATTCTGGCGCAAGTGAAAAGACCAAATCGACGTATTTATTTCTAAAATCCTTCACTTCTTCGTAGCGGAAATAATAAAAATCATTGTTGTATTCGATTCGCTCTAATTCAATCCCTATTTTTTTCATTCCTTCTACCCATGCAATTCCTGCAAAGATTTGATTACTTGCCGGACCGTTACCCAGACCCAAGGGTTGCCCTCGATGCGTGTAACCATGCCTCACGTGATCGTGAATGTACCAGGTGCGGAGTTGTCGGATATTTTCTCGGATTGTTTGTCCAGAAAAGGTCATCTCAGAACTTAACTCCAAAAAGCGATTTTCTTTTTTCAAGTCCATCAAGTGCGAAAATCCGAAAGTAAATGCTCTTCCTGATTCCGGAGTTGTAATAAAATCAATGAATGGACGATCATTATCCCGCGTCCCAAATTCCCCATAAAATTCAAAGTGCCCTTTGGGATCTATCCATCGGAAAAAGCCTGCACTAAACTGCTGCCGTTTGGATTGGATAGTATCCAGCACTTGCTGGTTTTTCTTTCTCCCGTTAAATATTGGAAGTACATCCTCTAAATCGGCAATTTCCGAACGGTACACATTATTGACAGATGCATATCCAAAAAACAAACCAGGGACCCACTTGGGTTGGTAGGTAACGATCATCCCTGAAAGTTGACGATCACCGTCTTCTTTTTTTGGATAATATACATCCATCTGCTGAAAGTTGTAATCAGAATGTGGAGGTAGAAAATTAGACGCCTTCAACCTTCCAGTCAAAACTTGCCCTTCAAATGAACCAATGGCAGATTGAATGGGTCGACGCGTATTCATCGTGTAATGCAAAAAACCAGGGGCAGAATTTCCCATCAAAAGGGAGTTTCGTCTACCAGGTCCCCACCAAAGGTTCTCGGTAGATACCCCCAAGGAAATAGCGTCCAAGTTTAAGCGAAAGCTGGATTGTCCTGGAACTAACTGTTGAAAGGCGCTCTCACCAAAACGCTCGGGTAAATCGATCCGATTTAAGTACTCGTAATAAAATAGGATGGTGGATTGCTGTTCAATCGGAAAACCTATGAACTCCTTGTTTTGGGCTTTAACCAGTTCGGGTTGCAACTGCAAACTGAATTTCCACCATTCGACAAAAGCTCCCAAGCTAATTACCTGCTGCAATCCCCGATTAGGAATCATGGCGCCATCGTTCGTGGCAAATGGATAGGTAGAGGTGTATTGACTTTTGTACAAAGCAGGGAGAAATAAAAATTTACCTTGCTTACCAAGACGTTGGTGGTAACTTGAAGAATCCAGATCTACCAAGTTTCCCTCCAAATCAAACCCATGTGCTAATCCAAATGCGGCTGTAGGTAGCAATGGGCGAATCATAAAAGAGGAGGCAGAATCCACTTTTCCGGTCAACTGCAATCTACGAAGGTAGTCTTCCAATGAAGGCGCTCCCACTGCAATACTTTGAGCTCTGGTTCCCTGACCGCATGCAAGCATACCCAACATTCCAATCGCAGCCGCAAGTATTCTTATTTTCATCTGGAATTGGTTTGAATGGCTAAAATAGAAATTTTGGCAATCGACCAAGATTCATCACAAATAGGCGAAGGGCTATTGGTTTGCTTGAGCTCGTCCCGCATGAAAAACCGAACAGAATCCACTTTGGAATGTTCGATAAGCTTTTCTACACGGAATCGGCTCGTGGAGGTAAAAGATCCAAGACACAAGCTTGGCAGGTTGGTTTCAATAGCTCCAGTTTTCGGGTGATTTTGTCTAAAAAAATCGTTGGGAAAAGATTGGTACAAGCAATACGAAGATACACAAGGACTATTTGAAAAGGTAGTGCGAACGACATCAATGCTATCGACACCCATAAACCAGTAATCAGGACCAGAAATCCCATCGTCCCAGTTACCGTCCCAGCTGTCGTGAATTAAGATCTCAGCAGTCAACTTTAAATAATTGTGGGCAGGCAAGTCGTAAAGGGTAACGGCCACTTCCTCGTTGTTGTAATAACCTGCAATGGTATCGTTTCTCCAGATAAATAATCGCCCATTTTCAAAATTAGCCAGATCTAATTTTGAAAAGTTGTTATCATAAATTTGAACTTGATTTTCAACAGATTCCACACAGGAAGCCAATCCAAGAAACAACAAAAATGCAAAAAGGTGTAGGCTACGCAGCAACTTTCCCATAAAAAGGGGGTGATTAAAAATTTAGTCTAACAAAGAAACAAAAAACAAGGCATTTCTTCCAATTTAAAAAAGACAATCTCCCCGTTCCAATACCCTAAGCAAATAAAAATGCCTCTTAGCATTTAAATTGCTGCTCTCGAATCCTTCCTACATTTCACTAACCCGAAAAAAAATAGAGAGAATCGGTTACTTTTACATGATCTTTCCCTGTTTTTATGCCCCTTTTTACACTTGTAGCCGGTGCTCGGCCCAACTTTATGAAAATTGCTCCCCTGATTCATGCTTTGCAAAAGAAGCAACGCGAGGACATTGCCGTGGAATTTCGACTCGTGCATACAGGGCAGCATTACGATAAAAACATGTCTGGGGCCTTTTTTGAGCAACTAAACATTCCTGCTCCCGATGCCAATCTCGGTGGGGGTGGTGGCACTCAGGCCGAGCAAACTGCTGCAATTATGGTAGCCTTTGAACAGGAATTAATTACCCATCGCCCGGACTTAGTGTTGGTCGTAGGAGATGTGACTAGCACACTTGCCTGTTCCATTTCAGCAAAAAAATTACAAATCGAAGTAGCCCACGTAGAAGCGGGCATCCGTTCTGGCGACCTCAGCATGCCAGAAGAAATCAACCGCATGGTCACCGACTCGATCACGGATCACTTTTTCACCACCTCCCAAATCGCCAATACCAACTTGCGGAATGCAAGTGTACCGGAAGAAAAGATTCATTTTGTGGGCAATACAATGATCGATACGCTGCTCGCTCAGCAACCTCGATTCACCAAGCCTCAAGGTGCTCCCTTTGACCAATTGATCCCTAAAGAATATTTTGTAATCACTTTGCATCGCCCTGCTAATGTGGATGAGGTGGAGTCGCTACGCGAATTGATGGAGGCTATTTTGAAAGGAACCGCTGGACTACCTTTGATTTTTCCAGTACATCCTCGAACGGCTAGAAATTTAGAACAATTGGGAATCTCAGCACCGAATCTTCATTTGATCAGTCCGCTGAGCTACTTGGAATTTAACTACTTGGTTCAGCACGCCAAGGGGATTATCACCGACTCGGGAGGGGTGACGGAAGAAGCTTCAGTAATGAACGTGCCTTGTCTTACACTACGAGACAACACCGAGCGCGCCGAGACGATTCATTTTGGGACCAACGAACTAGTAGGCACCAATCCAAAAAATCTCAAGCCTTACTTGGATAAAATCCTACGCGGAGAATGGAAACAGTACCAAGGCATCCCTCTTTGGGACGGCAAAACTGCCGAACGCATTGTGGATATTCTCCTCCAACATTACCGTTAAAAAAAGTAATCCCTCTCAATAAAAACCCCTTGTCGGCTTTGCGAGAGTACAATCAATCTCCCCAGCCTCAGGGTGAAGGAGGGGTGTCAATGGGTTGGATTAGGTCAAATCGTACCGTGAATAAGGTATCAGAAGGACAAGGGCAAAGGGCAGAGGAAAATTTTTTATAGTTGGGAGAGTAGGAAAATTTGGTGCCAAATAATTACTTCCTATTGGTTAGAAATAAAAAAAGCCACCCGAAGGTGGCTTCCAAAATTGTTCAATTAAGATTAGAAAGAAAAACCTAAGCTAAAGTTGGCACGAACGCCTGGAGCAAGCTGTGTAAAGTACTGGTCTTGTGTTCCGTAAGAACTGAACACAAATTCACGCTTATCATTCAATAGGTTTTGAACACCAAAGCTGGCACGAATGCGCTCGTCTGCACCGAAGCTTTTGTTGATGTTTAAATTCAAAGAATTGAAAGGTACAGCAAATGTATCTGTACGGTTACCAAAGCCTACCATGTTCAACGTTGGTCCTTGGACGTTGTAATAAATACCTGCTTCCCAACCAGTGCTGAAGTCAGAAAAGGCAATGCCTGTATTAATAATGTAAGGTGCCTGACCAGCCATATCTCGCGTATTACCAATTTTTTGGCCTTCACGCGCTGTAAGCTGTCTAGATCTTTTTTCCGTAGCAGACATGGTAATTTGTGACTCGGTAAGGGTCAAGTTGGTATTCCACTGGAATTTTTCAAGGCTCGAGCTAATAAACTTCAGCGACTTTCTTAATTCCAATTCAACCCCCAAAACAGTACCATTTCCTACGTTTCTTGGTTGGAAAGAACCTGGATCAGAAAGGAATTGTACGATTTCGATTGGATTTTCAAAAGTCTTATAAAACGCTCCTAAAGACCACATTTCTCCTTTGGGTTGGAACATTTCCCAACGCACATCGAAGTTGTTGATATGGGTAGATCTCAAATTACCATCCCAAAGCACTTCAGAACCGCCATTTGCCGTTTCTTGGAACAAACCACCAATGAATGTTCTACCTGTAATCGGGTCAAGAATTTCCGCGAATGAGAGTTCCTTAAACGAAGGTCTCGCAATGGTTCTTGCCGCCGAGAAGCGTAAATTCTGAGTTTCCTTTAGATTCCAAACCAAGTTAAGCGTAGGGAAAAAATCTAAATCATCTAACATCTCAACTAGGTCATAATTAAGAGTTCCAGTCTGGTTGGTGCCTGTGTAGAATTGGTTAAACTGTTCCACTCTTAAGCCCAAGATGGCTTTTAAATTTTGAGTTGGGCTCGACTCAAAGGATCCATATCCTGCAAAATTTGTAACATACCCCTGATATTTATTGGGATTGTTTGGAATGAAATCAGGATTATATCGAACCCCATTTCTGTTGGTAGCAGAAAACAAATTCGACTCATTTAGGATAGAATTGGGATTTCCGTCCAAGGAAGTCGCTCCCGTTGGGAATTGAAAACTTTGAATTTCAAAATCTCTGTATTTGAAGGTATAAGCACCGCCCATTTTGATTTTCGCCTCACGTGAAAAAGCAGTTAGATTCTTAGTTAAATCAATTTTTGAGGCCACGTTATATTCCTCCAAGTTTCTCCAAATTCTAGTAGGCAAACCCACTTCTGAAGAAATGGTATTGGTAGGAAGTCTAAATCGAGTAAAACGAATATCTGGATCTTCGATAGTAGAGCGGGTAGGTGCCAACTTCCAATTAACTTCCCAAGACCTTCCTTGGATAAAGTGAGTTCCAGAAAGCAAAATACTAGAAAGTCCTCGCTGACTGTACTCCAAGTTGTACTGGGACGCTTCAAAATTTGCTCCTAGATTGGTGTTTTCAAATGAGAAAAGTCCAGCTTTAGACTCTCCGTTTTGAAGATGAAGTAAATTGAGCTTGTATTTCGAAGTTTTAGTTTTCAAAGCAATCCCTGCCAATCCTCCAAGGAGGATATTGTTTACTCCATAATTTCCTACTTGTCTTTCTAATGATTCCAATTCTGTTTCATTGGAGTCAATCGGCTTTGCAAAAAGATTAAACTGGGCATCTTGATAAAATTCGGTTTCATTCTTGTAGGTCAACGCGGCATTGTAACCCCAAGTAGCTTTAGGGCGGGCAATTTGGTTACCCAAGGAAAGTCCCAATCCAAAATCCATCAAGGAAGTTTGGGCACTCGTACCCAAAGTCTTGTTAAAACCTCTTAGGAGCTGCTGAAATTCTTGCCCCTTTGCTCCGTTAGGATTCCCAACAACTTCACCAAATTGTGGAATGGTGGTTTTGCCACCCGTAGGATTGGCACGGGTACCGTCGTCGTAACCCAACCAATCTGTTTTACCTCCCTGATAGGTCAGGTAATTCTTATTGAAGTGCATGGATGGATTCACTCCACCCGAAACACTTAGTTTAAAGGTTTTCTCTTCAGGGAAATCTTTGGTTTCGATATCGACCACTCCCCCAGTAAAATCAGCTGGAAGTTCGGCAGTAAAAGACTTCGACACCATAATGTTGTCAATCACATTGGTAGGAAAAATATCCATTTGAATGGTATTTCGGTCTGGATCCAATCCAGGGATATCTACTCCGTTCAATACGGTTTTGGTGTAACGATCACCTAGTCCTCGCACATACACGTACTTCCCTCCTTCAATGGATACGCCTGTAACGCGCTTTACTGCAGAAGCTGCATCTCCGTCACCAATTTGACGGAAAGTACTTGCAGAGATCCCGTCCAACAAATTGGGAGCATTCCGTTTCACAGACATCAAGGCAGATTCTGTCGTACGGATCGCAGCAGCAGATACGGTTACAGTCTCCAACTCCGATTCTTCTTCTTTCATCAGGATATCGGGGAGCACCGTCACCTTATCTGCTTCCACTAGTACTTCTGTCAGTGAAATGGAGGAGAATGAGATGTAAGAGATTTGTAGCATGTAGCTACCAGGAGCAACTTGGATTTCAAATTTTCCATCAAAATCAGTTACTGCTCCTGTAGAAGTTTCTTTAACCAAAACGGAGACCCCAAAAAGAGGCTCTCCTGTGGATTCATCAAAAATAGCCCCTCTAATGGTTCCATTTTGGGCAAAAACAAAGCCCGTAATAAATTGGAAAGCAATGAGAAGTAAAAGAATTAGTAGGGGTTTGATTGGTAACTCTTGTTTCTTGGTTGACATACAGCGTATAGTAAATGAAGAAGAAAGTTTAATATGGAAAGGAAGGATCCTTGCAAGACCTTCCTTTCTTTTAGTTTTAGTGTATTAATTAAAATCGTCTAAGGCGCTAGAAGCAGATGCCCAAGTCCAGCCAGCAAATGCTGACTTAGTAGCACCTACGGTATTGGCCTTCAATAGTACTGTGCTTGCATGAACATCTGTGCCGTTACGGAAAGCAGTGGCTAAATTCACTCCATCCTTAAGAGTAGCCTCTAGTTTGTTAAACACCAATACATTATCCGTATAGTTTTGTACTACAGCAGCATCTGCCAAGGAGAGATCCCCTCTTCCTGCATTGGCTACACCATTATAGGTATCCGCTGGAGCGGGAAATCCGAAGAAATAGAGATTTTCAAAAGTTCCTCTTGCTTTAGATCTGAAATCACCAAACTCGGAGGCCGGGTGGCCTTTTACAGAGCCATTTTTTACAGTGTGAGCAGCAACATATGTCCCCTCTGGACCGTCAATTTCAAGTGCATGGTCTGTGTTTTTCCCGCAAATGATCAAGAAGTTGTCTAGTGTGCCAGCCCACGCTTGGTCGGTATCTACTGCATCATCACCAGAGTTCCAGATCAGCGCATTCTTAACCGATACTGTTCCACCAAACCACTCGATACCATCGTCTTGATTGGCAACTACTTCAATATTTTCGATTACGGTTCCAGAACCTACACCTCCCAAAGTAAGGCCATTGATCTCGTTGCCTTCACCAATATTTGCTCCACCATGACGGATAGAAACATATTTCAACACTCCTGAATTATCTGCATCATTTGTTCCACCATACAAACCGTTGGTATCGGAAGCTGGAATACCTTCAATTTGAATTTCAGTAACCCCGCCAGCAAATGAACCTTTGGCATTTCCTAAAATTAATACCCCTCCCCAAAGTCCTTCAAGCGTTGGATCCATATTGGGAGAAGCGATTTGACCAGGCATTATTTCATCCGCTATCGAAGTGAAAATAATCGGTTGGGATGAAGTTCCTGCTGCATTAATTTTTGCCCCTCTTGCAATAACCAATGCTGAAGCATTTGCACCAGATCCAACCTCCCCTTTTACAATCACTCCGGGTTGGATGGTGAGAGTAGCACCTGAGGTAACTGTAATTCTACCGGATAAAACATAAACCTTACCAGTAGCCCAAGTAGTGTTAGTGGTAATATTAGAATTAACAACCACACTAGAGGTAGTTCCCCCTTCCGTTTCATCGGTTGGTTTATCATTACCTTCAATACAGCTTGTTAACAAGCCACTAACGAGCAGGATTAAGGCTAGCAAGTTTGACCGTTTTTTCATACGTGTAAAAATTATATTTGGGGTTTTATTTTTTATTACGCTACAAAGGTGTCCTCTTAGTATTACTTTAATGGGAAAATCGAATTACCCTTTTTTTAAAAAATAGTGCCTCAATTAACCTGTATTTAACGAACAGGGCATAAAAAAAGGCTTTTCATTCGAAAAGCCTTTTTAAAGGGGTTTTGATGTTACTTCAATGTTAAGGACTTGTTGATGGGCACTTTTTCAAGTAATGTTTTAACAAGATCTCGAGTGCTCACCTGATCTGCTTCGGCCTCGTAATTGAGCAAAATACGGTGGTTCAACACGTCTTCGGCAATTTCTTTGATGTCCTCAGGCAGCACGTAATCTCGCCCATCCATAAAAGCAACCGCCTTCGCCGCCAAATTTAAGTTGATACTGGCACGAGGTGAAACTCCAAAAAGGATGTATTTCGCTTCGTCCTTCAATCCATAATCCATAGGGAAACGGGTAGCAAAGACTAATTCGATGATGTAATGCTCCAAAGGCTCTGCCAAGGTGACCTTGTTTATTTGATCCCGGATGTCAAAAATATCCTGCTTTGAAAGAATGGGCTGCACATCGGCAGTATATTGCATGTTGGACATTCTGCGCATGACCTCCATCTCGTCCGATTTACTCGGGTAATCAATGTGTACCTTCATCATAAAACGATCCACCTGAGCTTCCGGAAGGGGATAAGTGCCTTCCTGATCGACTGGGTTTTGGGTTGCCAACACCAAGAAGGGTCGATCCAAGGGGTAGGTAGTTTCTCCAATGGTTACCTGCTTTTCTTGCATGGCCTCCAATAGGGCTGACTGCACTTTGGCAGGAGAGCGGTTGACTTCATCCGCCAAGATTACATTCGAAAAAATAGGACCTTTCTTTACCTCAAAATTAGAGGCCTGCTGATTGTAAATCATTGTTCCAATCAAATCTGCTGGCAACAAATCCGGCGTAAACTGAATTCGATTGAAATCCAAATGGAGTACCTTCGCCAGTGTATTCACGGTCAAGGTTTTGGCTAGTCCTGGCACCCCTTCCAATAAAATGTGCCCATTGGTAAATAAGCCTATCAACAAGCGATTGATCATCTTGTCTTGGCCTACTACTACTTTCTTCACTTCCTGAATGACTTCCGCAATTTTTTCCTGATGCATGTGACTCGATTTTATAATATACGTTTTGGCGGAGCTAAATTAGTTGAATTTGTGCCAATCCCCAATCTTACGTGATCGCAACCGGATTGTCGAGCAAGCCATCCAATTTTAGGAATTTTTAAGACCTACGATTAGTTTTTGCATTGGCAAACCCAGTCAATCCAAGCGCACGGAAAACTAGCTCTTGACTCAGCTCCCTAACTTCTCCCACCACCATTCCTTCAATGGAGATTTTCTCCATCGAATAACGGACCAATCGTAAGGTAGGAAAGCCAACAGCAGCGGTCATCTTTCGTACTTGGCGGTTTTTTCCTTCAATCAAGGTTAGGGTGAGCCAGCTATCTGGGATAGCTGCTCGATAGCGAATAGGAGGATCTCGGTCGGGAAGAATTGGGGCTTGTTCCAGTAGCTTAACCAAGGCAGGTTTGGTGTGATAGGGCTTCCCATCCACTTGGATCCTCACACCGGCTTGCAATTGCGCCAAAGCCTGAGGAGTTGGAACGCCCTCCACCTGTACAAAATAGGTGCGCTGGTGTGCAAATCGTGGATTGAGCAACTGGTGATTCAATCCTTTATCGTCTGTAAGGAGTAGCAAGCCCTCGCTATCCTTGTCCAAACGTCCCACTGGATACACTTCCTTTGGGAAATCTTTCAATGATGCTAGAGTAAGACCATCCCCACTAAACTGGGTAAGCATTCCGAAAGGTTTGTAAGCAATAAAATACTGTGGCACGGTAGGATTACAGATCAGCTTCCGCAGCCAATGCAATCAAAATGTGAATCCAGGGGCTTTACTCCCTTGAGCTGCATTTCTAAGTTGTGAATTTGATCCCTAATTTCCATGTCAGCAAACATGTCTCCAGTTAATTTTTCTCTTAAGGCTGAAATAGCTTCTTCTAAGGCAAGCAGTTGTTGTTCGGTCATCACAGTGGTTTTTTGGGTGAAGTAGATTTTTACTTTTAAAAACTACTATTTTATTTAATTCTAATCAAAAATAAGGCCAATTACAGGTCTATTAATTAGCAATTCGTATAAAAAAACTACCAATTCTTTTTTCTTTAAGTTTGCAGCTCTCTTTTATAAAAGAGGATGATTCCCCTAAATGAATTCGATCACTAAGCAAGCGCCATTTTATTGCTTCCCTGATTTCAACTTCACCTACTACAACTAGCTCCTCAATTTTAATGAAAAATTTCTTTAATCTTTTTGACTTTAACCAACGTGTGGACTACAAAACAGAGGTGCTTTCCGGAGTGACTGTTGCCCTTGCCTTGGTTCCAGAGGCTGTGGCTTTTGCATTTATTGCAGGTCTTTCGCCACTTACTGGCCTGTATGCTGCCTTTGTGATGGGTTTGGTGACCTCCATTTTGGGCGGTCGCCCAGGCATGATATCTGGAGCTACCGGAGCTATTGCAGTAGTCATCGTCACCCTCGCGGCCACACAAGGGGTAGAATACGTCTTTGCGGCAGTTATCCTTTCGGGGCTTATTCAAATTTTAGCAGGAGTGGTAAAACTTGGGAAATTTATTCGCCTAGTACCCCACCCCGTCATCTTTGGTTTTGTCAATGGCTTAGCTATTATCATTTTCTTATCCCAACTAGATCAATTTAAAACAAGTGAAGGAGAATGGCTAAGTGGTACTTCAGCGTATTCATTTACGGGCCTAGTACTCCTGGCCATGGCTATAATCTGGGGGTTGCCCAAATTAACCAAGGCCGTACCAGCAACACTTACCGCTATCTTAGTCGTATTTGTGGTAGTTGCACTATTTGGTTTGGAAACCAAAACAGTGGGAGATATTGCAAGCATCAAAGGTGAATTCCCTCCCTTTCATATTCCTAATCTACCCATCACCTGGGATACCCTCATCCTGATATTTCCCTACTCCCTCATCATGGCTGGGGTAGGCTTGATTGAATCCCTCCTTACCCTAAACATTGTAGACGAAATCACCGAAACACGTGGCCGTGGCAACAAGGAAGCCGTAGCACAAGGGCTAGCCAATGTGGTCTCGGGCTTTTTCTCTGGCATGGGCGGTTGTGCAATGATTGGACAAAGTTTAATCAACATCTCTTCTGGGGCCCGTGCCCGACTTTCTGGCATCGTTGCTTCACTCATGCTTTTGGTATTTATTCGGTTTGGCTCCAGCCTCATCGAGCAGGTACCCATGGCAGCCCTAACAGGATTAATGATTATGGTAGCCATTGGTACTTTTGAATGGGCTAGCTTAAGAACCTTTACCAAAATGCCAAAAAAAGATGTTTTTTTGATGGTCTTGGTTACTGGCGTCACTGCTGTTTTACACAATCTCGCCTTAGCTGTACTAATTGGAGTAGTGCTTGCTGCCCTATTTTTTGCTTGGGACAACGCCAAAAGAATTCGGGCACGTAAATTTACAGATGATCAGGGAGTAAAACATTACGAGATTTTTGGCCCTTTATTTTTTGGTTCAACCAGTGCCTTCGGAGAAAAGTTTGATGTGTACAATGATCCAAAAGAAGTCATCATTGACTTTGCTGAAAGCCGAGTGGTGGATATGTCCGCCATTGAAGCCTTGAACAAAATTACGGAACGCTATCATAAGGTAGGCAAGAAGGTCCAACTTCGGCATTTAAGCCCAGATTGCCGACGCCTGCTTGCCAATGCCGATGAACTTATTGAAATAAATATACTGGAAGACCCCACCTACAAGCTCGCCGTTGATACGCTAGCCTAATCTTTTTTGGATAGAAAAAACGGTTTTGCCAATAGTACCACCTCACTTCCCTTAAAGTAGAGGATTCAAGCTACCTAAGAATCCTCCTGTGATTTTCTTTCTAGGAACGGCCAATTCTTCTATCTTTGTGCCTTGTTTTGAGCCGAATGCCCAGTCAAATTGACGAAGTATTCTCGATTCCTTTTTCTTTAAAAAAAGGGAAAACAAACTTTTCTTTATTCCACCAGAATAGACGCAGTGAAAACGTACCAGGAATTTAAGCAGGTTGACTACCCCCATATCGGCGAGTCAATTCTTCAGTATTGGAAAGAAAATCTGATTTTCGAGAAATCCATCTCCAACCGAGAAGGAGCCAAAACCTTTACTTTTTTTGAAGGACCCCCTTCTGCCAACGGTACACCCGGTATCCACCATGTCATGGCGCGTACCCTCAAGGATATCTTTTGCCGCTACAAAACCCTGCGTGGATTTCAAGTCAAACGAAAAGGGGGATGGGATACACACGGACTTCCTGTGGAACTTCAAGTAGAAAAGGAGTTAGGCATCACCAAAGAAGATATTGGGAAAACAATCACCGTCGCTGAGTACAATAAAAAGTGCCGGGAAACGGTCATGCGTTTCAAAAATGAATGGGACGAACTCACCGAAAAAATCGGCTATTGGGTGGACCTAGAAGATCCCTATATCACTTTTGATTCCAACTACATCGAGTCCCTTTGGCATCTCCTCAAGCAACTTTACGACAAAGGCCTACTCTACAAAGGCTATACCATACAACCCTTCTCTCCCGCAGCCGGCACGGGGTTAAGTTCGCACGAGCTCAATCAGCCTGGCTGCTACCGCGAAGTAAAAGACACCTCGATAACTGGTCAGTTTAAACTCAAGGGACAAAACAACACCTACATCCTTGCCTGGACCACTACCCCCTGGACCTTGCCTTCCAACTCGGCCCTAGCCATCGGAGAAAACCTTGATTATGTCAAGGTACGCACCTTCAATCCCTACACCCACCTACCTGTGGATGTGATTTTGGCAAAAGCAAGAGTGTCCTCCTACTTTTCTTCGAAAGCCGCAGAATTGCCTCTGGAAGACTACCAGGCTGGAGACAAACTGATTCCTTACCAACTACTGGAAGAGTTTAAAGGAAAAACCATGATCGGCTGGGAATACGAGCAGCTGCTGCCAATACCAGGCTTGGCCCTTCCGCATCCTGCCTTTACGGTAGTTGCTGGGGATTACGTAACCACCGAAGACGGTACGGGGATTGTGCATTTGGCTAAAGCCTTTGGTGCCGATGACTTCCGTACCCTCGTTCAACAAAAAGTGCCTGGCATCTTTGTGCAAGATGAGCATGGCAACGAGGTGCCTGTCGTAGACCGTCAAGGTAAATTCCTTCCCATCGTTGGCGAGTACCTAGTGGCCAAGATGCAAGAGCATGGGATTAGCGCGCACAAGACCTTTGGTCCGAATGATTTCTACGTCAAAAACTACACGCAGGATGACGAGACCGCTTCAGATTACAAAAACACGGATGTCATCTTGTCTATCCTCCTTAAAAATGAGAACAAGGCCTTTAAGGTCGAAAAATACGAGCACAGCTACCCCCATTGCTGGAGAACAGACAAGCCTATCCTCTATTACCCACTCGAAAGCTGGTTTATCAAAACCACTGCCTACAAGGACCGCATGGTGGAACTCAACAAAACCATCCAATGGAAACCGGAGGCCACAGGCACTGGTAGATTTGGAAACTGGCTGGAAAATCTAGTAGACTGGAACTTGAGCCGCTCCCGTTTTTGGGGCACTCCACTCCCCATCTGGAGAACGGCCGATGGTACAGAAGAAAAATGTATTGGCTCCATTGTGGAGCTGCAAGCAGAAATCGATAAATCTGTAGCCGCAGGCTTCATGACCTCATCTCCGTACGCCGGAAAGGAACTAGACCTACACCGTCCTTATGTGGATGAGGTAATCTTACAATCTCCCAAAGGACAAAAAATGTTCCGTGAAACCGACTTGATAGATGTTTGGTTTGACTCAGGTGCTATGCCTTATGCTCAATGGCACTATCCATTTGAAAACAAGGACGTCTTTGAAGCTAACTTCCCTGCAGATTACATTGCTGAAGGAGTGGATCAGACAAGAGGCTGGTTCTTTACACTTCATGCTTTGTCGGTGATGCTATTTGACAGCGTATCCTTTAAAAATGTCATTGCCAACGGCTTGGTGCTAGACAAAAATGGAAACAAAATGTCCAAGCGCCTCGGTAATGCTGTTGATCCCTTCAAAACCCTGAAGGAGTACGGACCCGATGCTTTGCGCTGGTACTTACTTAGCAATGCTAACCCTTGGGACAACCTAAAATTCAATTTAGACGGGGTCACCGAAGTGCAACGCCGCTTCTTTGGTACCCTTCAGAATACCTACAACTTCTTTGCCTTATATGCCAACCTCGATGCCTTCATCTATCGAGAGGAAGTAGCCATTCCAGTGCAAGCGAGAACGGAACTAGACCAATGGATCCTGTCGAAGTTGCAGTCCCTCATTCTAGAAGTGGAAACAGCCATGGATGGCTACGATGCCACCAAGGCAACCCGTGCGATTCAAAATTTCACAGTAGATCAACTGTCCAACTGGTACGTTCGCCTCGCTCGCAAGAGATTCTGGAGAGGAGACATGCAGGAAGATAAGCAGGCGGCTTACGAAACCCTTTACGAATGCCTCTTTACCCTCAGCCAACTCATGGCTTCTTTTGCACCTTTCTATGCAGATTGGTTGTACAAAAACTTGACTGAAACAGGAGAGATAGGCAAGGAATCCGTGCACTTGACCAATTGGAATACCGCCAATAAGAACCTTATTAATCCTGACTTGGAAACAAGCATGGAGTTGGCGCAGACGATCTCTTCCCTAGTACACTCCCTTCGGAAAAAGGAAAAAATGAAGGTGCGTCAGCCTTTGCAGCGCATTCTAGTACCAGTGCTTTCCGAAAAATTCAGATCTCAAGTAGCCCATGTGGCAGAGCTGATCCAAACGGAAGTCAACATCAAGGCCATCGAATATTTGGACGATGCATCGGGCATTTTGGTGAAGCAAATAAAACCTAATTTACCCGTATTGGGGAAGAAATTGGGACCAAAAATGCGTTTTGTAGTCGCTGCCTTGCAGGATTGGGGAGCTGCAGAAATTAACCAAATTGAGCGGGAAGGACATTACCTACTTTCGATAGAAGGAGAACAAATCGAGTTGTCACTCGATGAAGTATTGATCAGCTCCCAGGATATCCCTGGCTGGTCAGTAGCTTCTGATCAGGGAGTAACTGTCGCATTGGATGTAACTCTGACCGAAGAATTGAAGCAGGAGGGGGTAGCCCGAGATTTGGTCAACCGTATCCAAAACCTCCGGAAGGACCTTGGGCTGGAGGTACAGGACAAAATCAACCTCCTCGTTTCAGATAGCAACCCCGTAGTGAATGCTTCCATCGCTTTGTTTGGAGGATATATTCAGGAAGAAACGCAGGCTATCTCTCTATCGGTAGGCAACTTAGAGGGAGAAGCAACCGTTTTGGATATGGATGATTTTGAATTGGCTGTGCGCCTAATAAAGGCATAACGTTTTATACATGAACAACTACCTCAAGTATTTTGGAATTACGCTTTTAGTGATCATACTAGATCAAGCCACCAAAATGTGGGTTCATTTCCAGATGGACTTTGGTAGCCCTGGGCAAATTCAAATTTTTGGGGATTGGTTTAAGCTTCATTACACCACCAATCCTGGAATGGCCTTCGGGATGGAGCTTGGGACTGAGTATGGTAAAATGATCCTAACTTCCTTCCGCTTGGTAGCCATGGTGGGCATAGGGTATTATTTGTACTACCTCATCCAGAAAAATACCCATGCAGGTTACATCTGGTGTATTGCACTCATTTTGGGAGGTGCCATAGGCAACTTGGTGGATTCGGTATTTTATGGGGTGTGGCTAGACAACGCCCCTTACAATGCGCCTACACCTTGGTTTCATGGCCAAGTGGTTGATATGTTTTATTTTGATATTTGGGAGGGATACATTCCGGAGTGGGTACCTATTTGGGGGGGAGGATATACAGCACTTTGGCCTATTTTTAATGTGGCCGATGCCTCTATTTTTATAGGAGTTGCCCTTATTTTAATTTTTCAAAATCGGTTTTTTCCTGAGGTCAAAACTGAAAGTAAGGAAGCCACTGAACCTACGGAGGAAAACGTATAATCCATTTTTGCAAATCGAATAAATCTTAGGACCCCAAGGGTTAGTGGATCTGCTTTATTCAAAAAATTGAAAAACAGCAGTTTTTACACATTTTTTCCGTATTTTTCCTGTTCGCGTATCTATAAAGGAAGCTTTTAAGTGCCCTTTAATTTACAAAAGATAGGAATGTAGTATATATACTAGTTTTTTAATTCAAATGATTGTTAATCCAGAAGAGCCATTTCAACTTATCTATTCAATTTTTAGCCATGAATATTTAGGGTATCTTTTTGAATCTTTTGTGGTCCCTTTGGATGATAAAGGAAGACTTACCTATGCCTATCAAAATATTAGTTCGGCTAATGCAAAGGAGTTTGATTCAGGGCTTGATGCACAGGATTACGAAATCATCACACTCATGGATAGCATGCAGCAAGATGTGGTGGTGAAGCCTTACATGAAAAAAGGCAATTTAAAACCCAAGGAATATTTACGAAAAATATTTGATCCGAAGACAGCCGAACCGAAAACCCAAGAACTACTATTTCAGAACTTAGAACTTAAACGAGCAAAAATTTTACCCTTATTGATTGGAAAGCGACTTTTCGAGACTGCTTCAGATGGGAATCCTACTGGAAGAGAGCTCACTGTCCATGCCGAAAAGGCAACCGTCCAATTTCACTTTGATCGTGGTGAATTTAATACTCAATATTACCCTATTCTCAAATTTCAAGGACAAAAACTTCCTTGGCAACATTGTGGAGGCTATTTAGTCTGTAAAGAGCCTGCCTGGCTAATTGTGAACCAACAACTTTTTCATTTTGAAAAAGGAATAGATGGAAAGAAACTTCAGCCATTTTTTAATAAAAACGCCATCCTTGTAGAGCGAAAGTTTGAGCCCGAATACTACCGAAAATTTGTCACCTCACTAATCACCCAGTTTGATGTAGTAGGAAAAGGCTTTGAAATCCATACCGAACAAGGTACACCTGAGGCACTACTATCGGTAAGTCTCCTTCCTGGGGGTACCCCAACGGAGAATTTATTTGGTGAAGATGTGCCCACAAATCCTTCGGAAGATATCATTGTCTTGGAACCTCGATTCAAGTATGGAGAGTTTGATTTTGGGGCATTACAGCATGCAGGAGAAGGTAGTGGCAACTCCTGTCGCTACGAAGAAAAGGATGGAAAATTCACCTTTTTCAAAACCGTCCGCACAACCAAGTTGGAAGAAAGGTATCTCACAATCATTAAAAAAAAGGGGCTTGAATTTATCCATGGCAAAGCGGCTCTTCCAAAAACACAGGCGTTTGAGTGGCTAGGAAACCAAGAGGACTACCTCCGGGAACACCACATAAAAATTGTTCAAAAGAAGGGAGTCAATGGTAAAATGTACCATATTGGTAAAGCACAAATCACCATTGAAGTCAATGAAAATATAGATTGGTTTGACGTCAAAGCACTCATCAAATTTGGAATTTATTTGGTGCCATTTGCCAAACTTCGAAAGCTATTGATTCAAGGAAAACACGAATTTGAACTTCCAAACGGAGAAATTGCAGTGATCCCTGCTTCTTGGTTTATCAACTATTCCGAGCTTTTCAACTTTATCGAGGAGCGTAGTGCCGAAGAGTTGGTTCTTAGAAAACATCACTTGGCCTTTGCCAGAGAATTACAAAATGGGGAGTTAATTCGCCTCAACTTAAGTTTGAAATTGGAGCGCTTACGCCATTTTGATGCGATTGATGACTATGCCCTCCCGAATACGTTCAAAGGATCACTTCGCCCTTACCAAAATGCTGGCTACAATTGGCTACGTTTTTTGAACGAATACCAGTTTGGCGGTTGTCTTGCTGATGACATGGGGCTCGGAAAAACGGTTCAAACCCTCGCCTTGCTTGCTTACGAAAAAGAAGAGAACCCAGGTTTTGCCTCTTTGCTCGTAATGCCGACCTCCCTCATTTACAACTGGGAACTAGAAGCTAGGAAGTTTGCCCCTGATCTCAATATTCTGGTCTATTCTGGCACCCAACGCAATAAAGATCCGTGGAAGTTTAGAGGTTATGATGTGGTATTGACTTCTTATGGCATTGTACGAATGGATGTTGAGCACCTCGAACAGTTTTACTTCAACTATGTGATTTTGGATGAATCCCAAGCCATAAAAAATCCAAGTTCAAATATCGCCACAGCCGTCAATAAACTGAAAAGTAAACGGAGACTCATTTTGACGGGTACGCCAGTAGAAAATGGGACCATGGACCTTTGGTCTCAGATGAACTTTGTGAATCCTGGGTTGTTGGGCAACCAACTAGTTTTCAAAAAGCAATTTCTACAACCTATTGAAAAACAGCACGATCGGGAAAAGGCCTCTCGACTGCATGCGATGATCAAACCCTTTATCCTTCGACGCCTAAAGTCTCAAGTAGCAAAAGACCTTCCCGAGAAAATCACCAATGTAAAATACTCGGACATGACTGCAGAGCAAGAAAAGGTTTATGAAGAAGTAAAAAGCTACTACCGTGAAAAAATCATTGGAGAACTAGCGGGAGCAGGTAGGGGGAATCAACAATTTACCCTTCTTAGAGGTCTTACTCAACTTCGGCAAATTGCCAATCATCCCAAACTGGTTCGGGAGGACTACACAGGAGAATCGGGTAAACTAGAGGATATTACCTACATGCTGCGGGAGACGATATCAGAGAATCACAAAGTGCTGGTATTTAGTCAGTTTGTCCGCCATTTGTCTATTGTTCGGGAATTCTTAGACCAGGAAAATATTCCTTATGCTTATTTAGATGGGGCCACAAGAGACCGACAAGGGGAAGTGGAAAAATTCCAAACCCAAGAAGACTGTAAGGTATTTTTGATTTCCCTCAAAGCAGGAGGAGTTGGATTGAACTTAACCAAGGCAGAATATGTATTTCTACTTGACCCTTGGTGGAACCCTGCAGTAGAAGCCCAGGCGATCGACCGAGCGCACCGTATCGGACAAGAGAATAAGGTAATCATCTACAAATTTATCAGCCGAGGATCGGTAGAAGAAAAAATCATGGCACTTCAAGACCGCAAACTTGCCCTTGCAGGTGAGCTCATCAGTAATGAGGAGAGCTTTATGAAGAGCCTAGATAATGAGGATATACGCGCGCTACTCGACTAAATAGCCTTTCCTACACACACTCCCCTTGGGGGGAAAATGAAGTCGGTAAAAAAATCGACTACGGTGTTCCGTATTCGGCCAATACTAGCCTATAAACAGATTTTTTATTCAGCTGATAGTCAGGGAAGTACCCCTTCTATTCAATTTCTTAACCATAAATTATTATTAAAGTTGGCAAAGGGGTGGGGATATTTTTCTAAATTTTAAGAACGTTTATCCCTTTACTTTTGATAAAGATGCCTAAAGCCAAATCCGATAAAGATCGGAAAATATTTGTTCTAGATACTTCCGTAATTCTCTACACCCACAACTCCATTATGAATTTTGCAGAGCACGACGTCGTGATACCAATCACTGTCCTCGAAGAGCTCGACCAATTCAAAAAAGGGAACGACACCAAAAATTTTGAAGCCCGGGAATTTATCCGGCTTTTGGATAAGTTATCCCGGGATCACATGATTCACGAGTGGACTCCACTCAACGGAAAAACTAAGGGAAATTTCAAGGTATTGATGAATCCTGATAATAACCTGAATGCCAACATCATTTTTGGTGAAGAAAAAAATGACCATAAAATCCTAAATGCTGCACTCTACCTCAAGCAACATGAAAAGGATCGTAAAGTCATTCTTGTTTCAAAAGACATCAACCTCCGTCTAAAAGCAAAGTCCTTAGATATCCTTGCAGAAGATTACGAAACAGGGAAAATCAAAAACATTGTTGAGCTTGAAAACACAGGCAAATACCTATTAGAGGACTTAGATCCGTTGGCGATCAACTCACTTTACGAACGTGGATCTATTGAAGCAAAAATAATTCTTGGCAATCGAAAACGAAAAGCAAATGCTTTTTACATTTTGAAAAGCCAAAAAAATTCGGTGCTTGCCTATTACAATTCCGATGAAAATGTATTGACTCGAGTAGACAAACAACTGGCATACAATATCAAACCTCGGAATGCGGAACAAACCTTTGCCTTGCATGCCATCCTTAATCCCCGCATCAAGCTCGTGTCCATTCAAGGAGTAGCGGGAACAGGCAAAACATTGCTTGCTCTTGCAGGAGCTCTTGAGCAACGACGCGAATACAAACAAATCTTCCTTGCTCGGCCCATCGTCCCTCTTTCCAACAAAGACATTGGCTACCTCCCTGGAGATATCAAATCTAAGCTCAACCCCTACATGGAGCCGCTTTGGGACAACCTGAAGTTTATCCAAAATCAGTACAAAGAGACGGACAAAGAGTATCAAAAAATCACGGAGCTCGTTAATCAAGAAAAATTAGTCATACAGCCACTGGCTTACATTCGAGGAAGATCTCTTTCCAATATTTTCTTTATTGTAGACGAAGCCCAAAATCTCACCCCACACGAAATCAAGACCATCATTTCCAGAGCGGGAGAAAACACCAAAATCATCTTTACAGGAGATGTCTTTCAAATTGATACGCCCTACCTCGACGCACAATCCAATGGGCTATCCTACCTCATCGATCGAGTAAAAGACCACCCGCTTTATGCACATGTCAAATTAGAAAAAGGGGAGCGTTCCGAGTTAGCAAATTTGGCAAACGATTTACTTTAAGGATGCCAGGCAGGTAGTTAAAAAAGATAGCGACATAGGCTGAATTTTCACCAATGACCAACGAAAATTAAGTTTGAGGTTCAATTACTTGATCCTTGGCTCATGGTCTTTCAGTGATTAGTTGCAGGGTTTACTCCTCCTCCCTTAAGCCATAGCCTGGTACCAACGAATACTTTGATTTCCGTTCTTGAAAAATTAATTTGACTCAGTATATTTTTTATACTGATTGAGGATAGTTTGCCATCCTTGCTGCTGAAGCTCAACCGGATTTTCTGTTTCGGCATCAAAAATTACTGCTACCTGAGTGCATTCTCCTTTCTCAACAAATCGAATACTTACTTCTCTTTCGTCGGCTAATTTATAGGTAAAGCGTTCTTTTGGCACCACCTCGGTATAGGTGCCTTCAAAGTCAAAACCGATGTTCCCAAATTTGGCCTCCATTCGGGAGTTAAATTTCCCTCCAACCACCAAGTCATTACTTGCTCGAGGACAATGCCAATCGTCAGAGGCAAAATTCCACTGAATAATGTGGGTGGGCTCAGTATAATAAGCCCATGCTTTATCTAGGTCCGCCAAAATAGTGGCTTGAATTGTAATTTTTGTAAAAGACATTTATTCTGTTTTTTGGAAATTGAGACTATCTGCTTTTTCACCACTAACCAATGAAAATTAGGCTTGATGGTAATTACCTAAGCGGTGTACAATTGACTTGCCTAGGTCTGTGGCTCATGGACTTTCAGCGATTATCCGTAGGGATCAACGCTCAATTTGAGCCACTGGCATTATTGCGGATACTTACAAACTCATCATTTCTTTGAAGCGCGCAGCCTGTCTCCGGCTCACTTCAATGCGGTCCCCCCCCTTGAGGGTCACCACAAGTCCACCATTGAACCAAGGCTCTATCCCTTCTACCCATCCTAGATTGATAATGTGCTTTCGGCTGGCTCTAAAAAATGACTTCTCATCCAAGCGCTCGTCCAAGGCATTTAGGGATTTGTGAATCATCGGCTTGAAATTGTCAAAATAGACCTTAATGTAATTGCCGTCAGACTCAAAAAGTCGCACATTGGACAGGCGTACAAACCAGCAACGATCTCCATCTTTTACAAATACCTGGTCCTCTAGAGTCAATTTCTTTTGATTGAAGGTGCCTTCTAGCTCTTCGCGTTTGGCAATCCCATCTATTTTTCCAAGTAATTTTTGAACGGCATCCTCCAATCGCTTAGGCTCAATTGGCTTGAGCAAATAATCCAATGCATTGACTTGAAAAGCCTTTAATGCATACTCATCGTAAGCAGTAGTGAAGATAACATGGGGCAAGTTGTCTAACTCCTCCAACAAATCAAAGCCTGTTTTTTCTGGCATTTGAATATCTAAAAAAATGACATCTGGATGCAGTTGATCAATCTTTTCTTTAGCATCATCCACATTTACAGCTTCTCCTACCACTTCCACTGTTTCCAGTTGATTCAATAAATTAATTAGCTCCTTGCGGGCTAAACGTTCGTCATCGATTACTAAGGCTCTCATAAGGGTTGAGTTAATTAGTCTAAAGTAAGTGTTTGTTTTGGAATTTTAATTTCAGTAATCACAAATTCGCTTCCAGAGTTAAAAATCCGGAAACTTGCCTGATCCCCATACAATAGGGTAAGTCGTTGTTGTGTATTGTACAAACCATGGCCTCCCTCCTCATCCTTCATATTATTGCTAGACTTTGGGGTATATTGTCCACTATTTTTGACTTGAATATAGAGCTCCTCCCGAAGACCCTCTCTGCATTTAATTTCTATTACTCCCCCCCTGACCAAATTTGAAATGCCATGTTTAATGGCGTTTTCTACAATGGTTTGAAGCATCATTGGGGGGATTTTGAAGGCATAGGCCCCTTCCTCGATATGGTATTCCACATGCAACCGTTCCTCAAACCGAATAGCTTCCAAAGCCAAATAATCCTTAACCGTAGCCAGTTCATCAGCAAAATCAATAACCTGCTTTTTGTCCAACATCAGGGAAAAGCGAAGCATGTTTGAAATTTGAGTAATTGCTGTTTTGGCTTTCCCAGGATCCTCATCCACCAAGGCACGAACGGAGTTTAAGGCATTGAATATGAAATGGGGATTCAGCTGACTCTTCAAATGGTTGAGACGGATCTCATTTATTTTTGCTTCGTACCGAAGTGTCGTATTGTAATTGTCCAAAAAATGAAATACAAAATAAAGCAGTACCCAAAATCCATAATAAAGGAAACTGACAAAAAGATTTACAGAAATGACTAAGACCCTGAAATCGGATCCTGGATTAAAAGTACCAAATACAAGGCTGATCAGCACCTGTGCCAGAACGTTACTCACTGCCAACACGCCCAATAAAAAAATTACCTGCAATAGCAATCGATATCCGGGGAGTCTAAGCCACCCAAAAGACTTGATCACTAACCTAAAAACATGGGTAGAAAGTAGGTAGTAGCCAGACAGAACTACAAAGGACCAGGTTTGAAGAATCGAAATTCCTTCAGACAAGGAAGCAAAAAAAACATTGACAAAAGCAAAGCTTCCCCAGCCTAAAACTTGCAATAGCCAATAGAGTGTACTTCTGTTCATGCTTGGCAAAGTTAAAAATGGAGGCCTAGAATTCCCTTCTAATTTGATAAGAGGGCAATGAGGTTGATTTTACGCTGTTTTTCAACGATGTAATTCTTGCTTCAAGAATCTTCCCGTATGACTTTGCGGGTGTGCCGCCACTTGTTCGGGACTACCTTGAATCACAACAGTGCCTCCTTTATTTCCTCCTTCAGGCCCCATATCTATGAGGTAATCGGCGACCTTAATGACGTCTAGGTTATGCTCAATGACTAGGACAGTATTTCCCTTATCTACGAGTTTTTGCAGGACATTCATCAACAAGTCAATGTCCTGAAAGTGCAAGCCTGTTGTCGGCTCATCCAAAATATAAAACGTTTTACCGGTATCTTTTTTAGACAATTCTGTGGCTAATTTTACCCGCTGTGCCTCCCCCCCAGATAGGGTAGTGGCATGTTGTCCAAGCGTAATGTACCCTAAACCTACTTCACTTAAAGTAGTGATCTTTCGTAGAATCTTCGGTTGGTGTTCAAAAAATTCGACTGCTTGTTCTACCGTCATATCCAGCACATCTGAAATAGACTTCCCTTTAAAGCGAACTTCAAGGGTTTCTCGATTGTAACGCTTGCCTTTGCAAGTTTCACAAGGAATATGGACATCCGGAAGAAAATCCATTTCTACCAATTTCATGCCTGCTCCCTCACATTCCTCACAACGACCTCCTTTCACATTGAAAGAAAACCTTCCCGGTTTATACCCACGAATTTTTGATTCTGGAAGTTCGGTAAACAGGGTTCGAATATCTGAAAACATGCCAGTATACGTCGCTGGGTTAGATCTAGGAGTTCGTCCTATCGGACTTTGGTCTACCTCAATCACCTTGTCCAAATGCTTTAATCCATCAACATGTTCAAAAGGCATAGGCTCCTTTTTAGCATGGTAAAACTCCCTATTGAGAATTGGAAAAAGTGTTTCGTGAATCAATGTACTCTTTCCACTACCAGAAACCCCTGTAACTACAATCAACGTTCCCAATGGAAAGTCTACCTGAACATTTTTTAAATTATTTCCACAAGCACCTTTCAAAACCAGTCGTTCTCCAGTGCCCGCCCTTCGTACACTCGGAATCGCTAAACCCAATTTTCCTTGCAGGTATCGTGCCGTCACCGAGTTAGATTGCAAAAGTTGCTCTGGAGGCCCAGCCGCTACTACATGCCCCCCATGCCTTCCCGCTCCAGGGCCCATATCCACAAGGTAGTCCGACTCCAACATCATATCCTTGTCGTGCTCAACCACCAAAACGGAATTGCCTAGGTCCCGAAGTCGCTTCAGTGCCTGGATCAATTTCACATTGTCTCGTTGATGAAGACCAATGCTAGGTTCATCCAAAATATAAAGCACACCAACCAGCTGCGTACCAATCTGGGTAGCCAAGCGTATACGCTGGGCTTCTCCCCCTGAAAGGGTACGCAAAGGTCTATTCAAAGAGAGGTAATCCAATCCGATATCCATCAAAAACCCTATTCGTTTTCGAATTTCTTTCAGCACCTCAGTACCTATTCGTTGCTGCTTTTCGCTCAGTCGCTCCTCTAGACCTTCAAACCAATTTGCCAGCCCTTGAATATCTAGCATGGCCAGCTCCCCGATATGGGTACCGTCCAATTTAATGTGCAGAGACTCTTTTTTGAGTCGGTAGCCCTGGCATTCTGGACAAGTCTTAGAAATCGTAAATTCCGCCACCCAATCCTGAATTTTATCCGAACCCCCTTCTTGGTATTTCTGAAGAAAATTGACAATCCCCTCAAAAGTTGTATTCCATTGAGTTCCTGGATATTTCACCGAATCTACTGCCACCCCAATCTTATCTCCGTACAACAATACGTCAATAACTTCTTCTGGAAGATCCTTAATTGGAGTACTCAAACTACATTTGTAATGCTTGAGCAACGCTTCAATTTTTTTAAAAATCCAAATGTCTCGATACTCTCCCAGTGGAGCAATTCCTCCACGAGTAATACTTAGAGTAGGATCTGGAAATATACTTTCTCTGGTGATTTCTTCAATTATACCTAGTCCATTGCAGCTGGGGCAAGCCCCGTAAGGAGAGTTGAAGGAAAAACTATTGGGAGCAGGTTCCTCGTAGGAAAGCCCTGTTTCTGGATCCATCAAATACTTCGAAAAATAATGGATTTCCCCGCTCTCCTCACGCACCATCAATACCCCTTTTCCATGTTGCAAAGCTGATTTTAGGGATTGGGCAATTCGAAAACGATCGCACTCTTCCGCCACAATCCGGTCAATAACTATTTCTATATCGTGAATCTTATAGCGATCCAACTGCATTTTTGGTGCAACTTCAAGAACAACCCCATCCACGCGTACTTTAGAAAAACCTAGCTTTCGTACCTGCTCAAAAAGTTCTCGGTAATGTCCCTTCCTCCCCTTAACTACTGGCGCCAAGAGATACAGTTTTTTCCCTGCAAATTTGGTGACTAGCTGATCCAAAATCTGATCCTCTGACTGTCGAATCATCAGTTTACCTGTATGGTAGGAATAGGCTTCACCTGCTCTGGCAAATAAAAGACGCATGAAATCATAGATTTCGGTGACCGTCCCTACTGTGGATCGAGGATTTTTAGAAGTGGTTTTTTGTTCAATGGCAATAACTGGAGAAAGTCCATTAATTTTATCCACATCAGGGCGCTCCATTCCACCAAGAAAAGATCGTGCGTACGCAGAGAAGCTCTCCATGTACCGCCGCTGTCCCTCTGCATAGATGGTGTCAAAGGCTAAAGAACTCTTTCCACTACCACTCAGTCCAGTGACTACCACTACCTTATTGCGTGGGATCTTTAGATCTATATCCTTCAAATTGTGCTCTCTCGCACCAAAAATCTCTATGAATTCTTCCTGTACCGCAGGCTGTTGGGTCATGTGTTAGCGAAAATTAGGAATCGGTGAAAGTACAATTTTTTTAACGAATGGGAAACCGCCAAAAGGAGGAAAAATGCTGAAAATACCTAAACCGAAAATGGGCACTTTGCAACTCTGGACGCTGCCTTCAACTGTTTTTCCACTTCTAACCAAGCCGCTGGTTGGTAATAAAAATTGGGAGAAAGCACTTGATTATCCCATTCTTGATGAAACACCTCCAAAGTTGAGCTCGCCGCTGGGGGAACAATCCATGTCCAGTCTGCTTGCACCTGCCTACCTTTGGATTCTTCATGTTTACAAAACTCCAAAAATTGATCTGACGCAGTATGGTGATCGACAAGCACCACTCCTTGAGCTTGAAAAGAATGAAGCACTGCCTCTTGTAGTACAAGAAGAGCTCTATCTTTCCAAAGTGATTTTAACTGTCTTGTATTCAACTTCAGTTTTTTTGCAATTATTGGTAGCTTATTGTATCTCCTCACATCCCCCAAATTTCTGGAAGCAATTTCTGTCAACATGTACCACCCATTAAAAGGCGCACAAGGAAAAGATATTCCCCCAATTTCTAAGCGCATATCTGAAATTACCGGTACTGCATACCATTGAAGCCCAAGCTCTTGAAACCAAGGGTATTCTGGATGAGTTAAATTTACCCGAAGTACTTTGTCCTCTGGTATCACAAACCATCGGACCGGATCCTTCTCACGTTGGATCAATAATGGCAACAAATCAAAATTTGTTCCTTTTCCTTCCCATCCCAAAGACTGGCAATACTTGGTAAATTCTATGGAGTCCGGATCTCCAATTAGCTCCCCATTGGGCAAGGAATACCCTGCAAATCGAATCAACTGCTTATTCAAAATGCGAAATTGAAAACCGCCTTCTTCTTTCGTTGCATACACCGATAGCGTAGATCGGATTTTCCCTCCCTGTGTTGCGGATTCCAAATGCTCCATGGCATCGGCAAATACTTCTTCCGAAGTGGTAAGGTTTCTTTGGTCTCTGACTTTTAGTGTTTTCCAAAATAACCTCCCCATGCACCTATTGCTATTTCTCCAAGCCAACTTTCCCCCAAAAGTAAGTTCCTTAGTGGTCAGCCGATACGTGCCAGTACGTTCAATCTCAGCCTGTACGAGTTCCAATCTACTTTCTAATCCTAACTCTTTTGATTCGGAATAATAGTGGCTTAAAAACGATTGAGCTTGATCAAAAAGGGAAGAATTGCGCATGCTACTAAAAAGGAGTGATTTTTTGGGGTACAAGCCAAGAAAACTTGGTTCAAATCAATTGGTGGGGAGAGTGGGAATTGAAACTCTTTTTTTAGGCTTATACTCAACCTTAAAGAACAAACTCCCAACAGAAAGAAGTAGTTTAGTTTTTCCTCATTTTTTTATCACCTATTCAACCGGTTCTTTTTTCTTTCCCCTCCTACTACCTAGCATCTGATTAATCGCGTTGGATTTGATATTTAAGGAAAGAAATGCGGAATGGGTTCACATGGGATACACTTTTGAGTTAGCTAGGAATTTATTCCTTCCATCAAGTCTAAAATTTCATTTAAAAACTCACGAGAATTGGAAAGTCGAGGAATTTTATGCTGCCCTCCTAGCTTGCCTTTTTTTGCCAGCCAAGACTCAAATAGGCCCGATGGCGCTGCATGGAGGCGAAGCCGCTGGAGAGCCAAATTTTTATACCTTTTGGCATCGTAATCTGAGTTCAATTGGCGGAGGCGTGCATCCAACTTCTCTGCAAAATCCTCCAAACTTTCTGGGGCAGAATTGAATTCTACCACCCATTCGTGGGCGCCTTTGGATTTTCCTCCTTCAAAATAGATAGGCGCAGCCGTAAAATTGACAATGGTAGCTCCTGTCAACTCACAAGCAGATGCAATCGCTGCCTCGGCATTCTCTACAATCACTTCCTCTCCAAAAGCATTGATGAAGTGTTTTGTTCTTCCTGAAATCCGAAATCTATACGGGAAAGCAGATGTGAATTTAATCGTATCTCCAATTTTGTAGCGCCACAATCCCCCATTCGTAGAAATGACTAGTGCATAATTTTTTCCAACCTCAACCCCTTCTAAAGAAACCACCTTAGGATCCTTTTTATCCAAATCCTCCGTTGGGATAAACTCATAAAAAATGCCATAATCCAACAACAGAAGCAGCTCGTCTGAATCTGGCAGGTCCTGCATCCCAAAAAATCCCTCGGAAGCATTGTAAGTCTCCATGTACCGCATCTTCTCCGAAGGAATCAGTTGCCTGAATAAATTTCGGTACGGTCCAAATGCCACGGCTCCATGGAAAAACACCTCCAAATTAGGCCAGACCTCTAAAATATGAGTGGCTTTTTTAAGTTCAAGGATTCGTTGCAGCAAGACCAGGGTCCAAGTGGGTACTCCTGCAATAGAAGTTACATTTTCATTCATGGTTTCACGGGCCATACGCTCAATCTTGGCTTCCCAGTCAGACATCAGGGCCGTTTCCAAAGAAGGAGTACGTACAAATTGAGCCCAGATAGGAAGGTTGTGCATGATCAAGGCAGAGACATCACCAGCACGAGCATTCCCTTTGGAATGAAGTGGTTCTTTTTCAAGTGTTCCTCCAATGGACAAACTCTTTCCTGTAAAGATTTTGGTGTCAGGAAAATTATTGACATACAAGGAAACCATATCTTTCCCCCCCTTGTAGTGACATTCCTCCAAACTCTCTTCAGATACAGGAATGTATTTGCTCCGACCCGCCGTGGTTCCTGAGGATTTGGCAAACCATTGAATGGAAGAAGGCCAAAATACCTGTTGCTTTCCTTTGATAGTTTTTTCCAAGTAGGGACTAAATGACTCGTAATCAGAGAGAGGTACTCTGGAGGCAAACTCATCGTAGGAGCTGATGCGATTAAACAGATGGAGCTTCCCTATTTCGGTATTTTTCGCTGCTTCTAGCAATTCAAATAGCGTGGTTTGCTGTACCAAGTGGGGGTCTTGCTTAAACTTGTCAATTTGACCCAACCGACTTTTAAAAATCCAAGTCAGAAAACTATTGAGCACTTCCATTTAGGAAAAATTTTTACGTTTCAACTCAAATTGTGTTCCTAAATACACCTTACGTACTTGCTCATCTGCCGCTAATTCCTCAGCTGTACCAGCTTTTAACAAACGGCCTTCAAACATTAAGTACGCACGGTCAGTGATCGAAAGAGTTTCATTCACATTGTGGTCGGTAATTAATATTCCAATGTTTTTAGTTTTTAGCTTGGCGACAATAGTTTGAATCTCCTCCACAGCAATGGGATCCACTCCCGCAAAAGGTTCATCTAGGAGCACAAACTTTGGGTCCACAGCCAAAGCTCTGGCAATTTCTGTACGGCGGCGCTCACCCCCAGAAAGTACCATCCCCAAGTTTTTTCGTACATGGGTCAAGCTGAACTCTTCCAAGAGGCTCTCCATTTTTTCTTTTTGTTGGACTTTAGTGAGCGAGGTCATCTCCAACACAGCCAAAATATTTTCTTCCACTGATAACTTGCGAAATACAGACGCTTCTTGTGCTAGGTAGCCTATCCCTAACTTCGCACGTTTGTACATTGGAAGTGTCGTGATGTCTTGTTCTTCCAAAAAAATCTTTCCCGAATTCGGTTGAACAAGGCCTACAATCATATAAAACGAAGTGGTTTTACCCGCCCCATTAGGTCCCAAAAGCCCCACAATTTCTCCCTGGGATACCTGTACCGAAATGTCGTTAACCACAGATCGGCCTTTGTATATTTTAAGAAGGTGCTCAGCTCGGAGGATCATATCTCAGTCAAATTTGATGTCTTTCACGTAGAGTTGCAAACTACTTTTGTCACGAAAGAAATTTTCGCGCATTTCTACCACAAGATCAAACCGCATTTTACCACGCAGCATATTGACGGTAGTCAAGTCAGGATCTTTGGTTCGGTCTGCCATACCAAAGCCTAAGCAAACAGGGGTAGTAACCTGCCCATCCTGTATGATTTTGAAACGCAGATGCTTGTCTTTAAGGACGGTAACTTCCTCGGCATATACATTTTGAATTCGAAATATTGGCTCTGTATTGCCCGGTCCAAAAGGGGCCATTTGTTTGAGAATGTTGTAAAACTTATAATTAATCTGATCCAAAAGCAATACATCATCTACCTCAATCACGGGCTTGAGGTGGATGGCTTCAATGCGGCTTTTTACGACTTCTTCAAATTTCTTCTGAAATGCTGGCACATTCTTTACATCTAAGGTCAATCCAGCAGCATATTTATGCCCTCCAAACTGATCCAGTAAATCCGCACATTCCGCAATAGCCTCGTATATGTCAAAGTCTACTACAGATCGTGCACTTCCTGTTGCCTTGTTGTTGGATTCGGTAAGGATTATTGTCGGTCGATAGTATTTTTCGATGCACCGACTAGCTACAATACCTATCACCCCCTTGTGCCAATCTTGTTTGAATAAAACAGTTGCACTAAGCGATCCTTCTACCTCCTGCAATTCTAACATTTCAAACGCCTCTTTGGTGATGTGTTCGTCAAAATTTCGCCGAGTTAAATTCACCTCATCTACCAACTTTGCCCGATCAATGGCTTCATCCAACGTAGGGGCTATCAACAATGCCACCGACGCTTTGGCATGTTCTAGTCGGCCAGAGGCATTGATTCGAGGGCCAATCTTAAAAACTATGTCAGAAATTTGTATTTCCTTTTCAATTTTGGAAAGTAAAAGCAAAGCTTTTAGCCCCGGCCTTGGTGCATTATTTATTCGATCAAGTCCATAAAATCCCAAAATCCGATTCTCCCCGGTAATGGGAACTATATCGGCAGCAATACTTACCGCAACCAAATCCAAATATGCATACAAACTGGACTCTTCCATCCCGCTTGCCTTGGCATAGGCCTGAATCAACTTAAACCCTACTCCGCAGCCGCTTAGCTCCTTGTAAGGATAGGTACAATCGCTTCGCTTTGGATCAAGTACTGCTACTGCTTTTGGAAGTTCATCTCCCGGGGTGTGGTGATCGCAAATGATAAAATCTACCCCTAACTCAGTCCCCAACTTCACTTTTTCAATTGCTTTGATTCCACAATCAAGTGCCACCACTAAGGAAAAGCCATTCTTCGCAGCAAAACGAACCCCAGCCTCTGAAATCCCATATCCCTCCTTGTACCGATCTGGAATGTAAAAATCAACGTGAGGATAAAAGCCTTTCAAAAACTCATAGACCAATGCTACTGCAGTAGTACCATCTACATCGTAATCCCCATAAACTAATATTCGCTCTTGATTCGTGATGCTTTGCTGTAGACGCTTTACTGCTGCCTCCATATCTTGGAGCAAAAACGGGTCGTGAAGTAGGTTGAGGCTTGGTCGGAAATAATCTTTTGCCTGCTCAAAATTTGCCACCCCTCTATTAATCAACATATTAGCTAAAGTGGCGTTCACATTGATGTCCCTGCTCAACTTTTCAATTGCAGCTTGAGCTGTTTTTGGCATTTGTTTCCAGACGTACTCCATAAGGTAATATTACAAGTAATTCCGCAGCAAATTGAAGACTTGAAATGGATCCTATCCTTTTAGCGGGATTTCATCCAAAAGGTTCCCTAGAAAACTTACCTATCCTTTCGAAAATACCACCAAAGTCCAGCTGGAAAAACCAATGCTCTTAATTTCAACGTGTTTTTCTGTGAAAAGGTCAGTCGTGTATCTAAGTGAATTTTTCTATACCACCAGGAAGCAGCCCAACAATGACCAACCACCGCTACAAATAATGTTAGATAGGTAATTAATTCAATCATCCTAGTTTTTTCGAAATTCCAGTGCCGCCCAGTTGTCTTTAGTCGATTGAGAAGTCAAACGAAGCCCATTCAATGAGGCAACCTGATTCAAATCGTCGATATCTTCCGAATAAAATCCACTCAAAAGTAGAATTCCCTGAGGAGCCAATAAACTCGAATAAATCGCTAGCTCGTCCAGCAACACATTTTTATTGATGTTCGCCAAAATAAGTTCAAAAGGCCCTTCTGGCTTTACCTCTCGGATCGTGCCAAGTCCCATTCGCGTACTGAGTCCGTTCAACTCAAAATTTTCATTCCCATTGTCTACACACCAAGAATCAATATCAAAAGCTTCTACCTCCTTTGCACCGAGTAAATAGGCCATAATTGCCAAAATCCCCGTTCCTGATCCTACATCCAAGACCCGTTTGCCTTGATGATCAATTTTGCCTTGCAAAGAAAGTAATTGAAAGGTGGTGGCATGGTGCCCTGTACCAAAAGACATTTTGGGATTAATCACTATTTCATGCTGAAAACCTGATTGAGGGGCATGGAAGGAAGCTCGCACATACACCAACTTGCCTACTTCGATTGGATCGTAATTTTTCTCCCACTCTTCGTTCCAATTCACTTTAGGAAGGACGCCTTCCACCACAGTGAGTGCTGCAGGTTCACGATAGGTGAAGATGACTTCGTCAAATGAATCTCTGGAAAACTGTTCTTGAAGCACATACGCTTCTATGCCCGTTTCGGTTTCCAAAAATGAATCAAACCCAATTGCTGCAAGTTCGGCAATTAGGATTTCTCGGTACTCTTCCAGACAGGTAAGGGTCAATTGTACGTAATCCATCATTAATTCAAGTAAATCCTAGCCATTGAAGCCTAAAGTAGGTTCAAAAAGATCCGCGCCCGGCGGATCTTCTAATTAAAATGACTTGATAATTTCAATAAAGTCACGGGATTTAAGAGAAGCGCCTCCAATCAAGCCTCCATCTACATCGGGCTTACCAAAGAGTTCTTTTGCATTCCCTGGATTGGCAGAACCGCCGTACAAGAGGGAGGTTTGAGCAGCTAAATCAGCTCCATATTTACTCGCCAAATGAGCTCGAAGGGCTGCATGCATTTCTTGTGCTTGGTCGGCAGAAGCCGTCTTGCCCGTTCCAATAGCCCAGATGGGTTCGTAAGCAATCACCACCTTTGCAAACTCCTCAGGAGAAAGGTGAAATAAACTGGCTGTCAGCTGTGCTTTGACTGTTTCCTCCTGAGTACCTGCCTCACGAATTTCCAAAGATTCCCCACAACAAAAGATAGGAGTCAATCCATGGGCCAAGGCTTGGTTGACCTTGGTTGCTAATAGGGCATGGTCCTCTTTGAAATATTCTCTGCGCTCTGAATGTCCCAAAATCACATAGGACACCCCAAAAGAGGCTAGGATCTTAGCAGAAACTTCTCCGGTGTATGCTCCACCTTCCTTATCTGAGCAATTTTGTGCTCCCACTGCTATCCCCACTAAATCCCCTACCAATTTGTTTACTGCATATAAATGCGGATAGGGAGGGTTGAGTACGACAGTCACGTCTTGAATTGCTTCGTCTTTGTACATCTGGACGATCTCGCTAGTAAGCTGCTGCCCTTCTTCAAAGGTGAGGTTCATCTTCCAATTGCCGGCTACGATTTTCTTTCTCATAAGGAGGAATCTATTTTTTAGGTTTGAATAAACTTGAGCAAAAAGTAATTTGCTTCAAAATTACCAAAAATGTCCACTTGGGGAAGAAATAACGGAGAGCAGTTACCAAAAAAGAATTGGAGCCTGGCAGAAGCGCGCGGAAAAATGGAAACCTTCTGCGCTTATCAGGAACGTTGTCCTTGGGAGCTTCGCCGCAAACTTTTTGAAAAAGGCATCCAAGGAGAGGCCATAGAGACAATTCTTGCCGAATTAGCAGCAAGTGGCTTTGTGGACGAAGAACGCTTTGCGCGAGCTTATGCTAGAGGAAAATTTCGAATTAAACGATGGGGGCGAAATCGAATCCGACAAGAACTAAAACTTCGAGACATCAGTGCTTCCATAATTCAAAAAGGACTTTCTGAGATTGACGGGGATGAATATTTTACTTTGATTGAACGAGAGGCAGAAAAAAAATGGGAAAAAACAAAAGAAACAGATGCTTACAAAAAAAAGTACCTCGTGACGAAGTACCTCCTAGGTAAGGGATTTGAATCAGATCTGATTCAAGAAGTTTTGTCTTCCTTGACTACGCAAACCGACGAGTAAAATTTACCAGCTTCCTCCTGCGCCCCCTCCTCCAAAGGAGCCTCCTCCAAATCCTCCGAAAGATCCACCCCCAGAAGAAAAATCTCCAAAACCTCCTCCACCTCTTCCTCCACCACCTTTCAGCATGTTGGCAAGCAGGATTGAGGTCCAAATATCCACCCCTCCTCCGCGTCCACCCATGTGGTTATTATTGTCCTTCCTATTTTTCAATAAGGGGAGGATAATGAAAATGAAAATAAGAAAGAGAATCAAAAACCCTGCTCCTCTAGCATCTCCGTCTGAGAGAACTTCATCCGCCTTGTACTCCCCAGAAGCGAGCTTTACAATCATGTCTGTTGCCTGATCCAGCCCTTCGTAATACGCCTCCATCTTGAAGTTGGGAAGGATCATATTCGTGACAATTCGCTTAGCTAAAGCATCTGGGATTGCCCCCTCCATTCCTCGACCAGTAGCAATAAAGATTTTACGGTCTTCCATTGCTGCCAAGATGAGGACGCCATTGTCTTTCCCTTTTCCTCCAATTCCCCATTTTTCTCCCAATTGAAAAGCATAGTCCGCAATGTCGTATGGCCCTACTGAACGCAAAAGCACAATGGAAACCTGCGTAGATGTGCTGTCTGAATAGGCTACAAGTTTTTGTTCAAGTTGCCCTATCTCCATAGCACTAAGGGTAGATGTAAAATCCGTAACTAACCGAGGAGGATTGGGTACCGCTGGAAAATCCTGGGCAAAGCCAAGGCCAACTTGAAATAAGAAAATTAAAAAAATTAAGGGCTTAAATGCCGAAGGATACCTCATCTGATAATTCATTTTGGTCGTTTTGGGAATCAAAAGGAAAGTGTGCTTTTAGCTGCTCCCCAGCATGGTGGATGCCTTCAATCAGGCCCTCGCTAAACTTTCCTTGGCGGAAGAAATCCGCCATCAGGTCTTTGGTGCTTTCCCAGAAATTTGCAGGCACCAATGCATTGATGCCTGCATCTCCTAGAATAGCAAATTTGTGGTCTTCCACTGCCAAATAAACCAAAACTCCATTCCTTTCTTTGGTCTGGTACATTTTGAGGGTTTCAAAAACCTGAGTAGCACGAGCTAAAACCGACCCCTTACAGCGACTTTCAATGTGTACTTGAATTTCACCCGAAGTTTGGGTTTCTGCTGCTTTGATTGCAGCAACTATCTGTGCTTTTTGCTCTGGGGAGAATACCTTTGCTGCCATCAGCTTAAAATTGAACGGTAGGGGCATTTTCAGCACCCGCTACAGCCTCAAAATAGCCTTTTCCTTCAAATCCATACCATCCCGCAAATAGGTTATTAGGGAAGGTTCTCAACGTGGTATTGTAGCCTTTAACAGTTTCATTGAAATTTCTACGAGCTACTGCAATTCTATTTTCTGTCCCTTCCAGCTGTGCCTGCAATTCCAAGAAATTTTGGTTTGCTTTGAGGTCAGGGTATTTCTCAACAGTTACAAGCAAACGACTCAATGCGCCAGAAAGTTGATCTTGTGCCTGCTGGAACTGGGCTAAATTCTCTGAAGTCAAATTACTCGGATCAATTTGCATGGAAGTTGCCTTAGCTCTAGCCTCGACTACTCCTGTCAACGTTTCCTGTTCAAAATCTGCATATCCTTTGACGGTATTTACTAGGTTAGGAATCAGGTCCGCTCGCCTTTGGTACTGGGTTTGTACCTCTGCCCATTGTCCATTAATTCCTTCCTCTAATTGTACAAACTGGTTGTAGGCACCTACTGCTTTGGCGTAAATAAAAATGCCTAGAACGGCAAGAATGGCTACTGGAATTAAAATGTTTTTCATGGTGATTGGGGGGTTAAATTGAAGAGTTACACGAAATTCTCTTCCTAGATGTTGTCTTCAAAGTTCAAAGTTACCCAAATTTTCTTTCCCTCCCGAAAAAATCAAATCTGCTTTTTCAATAAGAACCGAACGCTAAAATCTTGAAAAGTACGAGATCCGGCCTGCGTATACCGCCGCAACTCTAATTGAATTTCCCTTCCTTCCTCAGAGCGAAGTAGTTTAACCAATTGATCCATTTCCCAAAGCAAGATAGATACAGAATTGATACTCAAAATTTCATCAAAAGGCAAAACCCCTGCCTGCTGCGCTGGAGAGCCCTCCCGAACATCGCCAATTACCCAACGCTTTGGTGGTGTGAGCAACTTTTTGACTACCAGCCCACTCATGTCAAATTCAAAAGGTTGATAGAAGGAAGCATTTCTCTTTATATAATAGTAATTCTTTGGGTAATCTAGGATTATGGTAGTTCGCCCCAAGACCTCTGCACCCAAACTTCCAATGCGTCCACTTTCGACCAGTTGAGCACTAAAAGGGGTAACCTCCGGATAAGAAGTGAGTACCCCCCTGAAGGGTAAGCCTCGAAGCGAGAGGCCTTCTACGCGGCCAATAAACCCATACAAGACACCTCCCAAAGACTTACCCAATTGCGTTTCTATCCGTTGATCGGGTAATTTTATTGCATTAGTCGTTTCCCGATTCAATAACAACCCATGATTTGCCCCAGTGTCTAGTAGCACCTTCCCTCTTAATTTTTGCCCTCCCTGTTGCCTCACCTTTACCTCCAAGTAGGCTTTCCCCTCCTGAATCATCAATCCTCCCCTACGGAAAAATAGGGGTCTCCAACCTGAGTTTTCTGGTGGATAAAAAGTGATTTCAGACCGATCATAGTCAATTTTGACTGCATTGTGCCTAAAAAACTCGTAACCCAATATGCCAAACACAGGAACCCCTATTACAGATTCCAACTCCAAAAAATCATCCTCCAAAACCAATAAACTTTGAAGCTGCCCAACTACTGGTCCTAATTCTAAGGTATTGATCGGGGAAACCTGAGCCCAAACAATAGTACTCCCATCTGCCCCCACCATTCCCACACGCCTTGAATAGGCTAATCCCAACGAGTCACCCAAAGACTTACTGAACAAAAGGTTTGCCTTTACACCCGTATCTAGTAAAAAGTAAATCGGAGGATGCCCATTTATAGCTACCGGCAAAAGGATAAGGCTATTGGAGGATAAAAAGGGTAGCTTCACCTTTTTTGACGTTCCTTCACTAAAAAATCCAGGCACCTGAGCTCGAAGAGCAGGTCCCAATAGAAAAAAAACAAACACAAAAAGAGCTCTTTTCATCATCCTCACCAACAATCTATTCCATTAAGTTACGGAGTTTAAGAACCTAGGTTCAAACAATTTTTCAAGAATTTTGACTCCCAACAGTCCCTGCTTGACAAAACCTAAACAAAACCCGATCTTTAATTTACAACTTCCCCAAAAAATGGCTGAACCCACCCTACTAGAAAAAGCAAAACAAATTTTTGAGAAGTTCCTTCTTCGTCAAGGAAGCAGAAAAACCCCGGAGCGGTATTCTGTTTTGGAAGAGCTTTATCTCCTCCATGAAGACGAACACATCGATGTGGAAGGACTTTTTCTCAAAATGAGAAACAAAGGCTATACCATCAGCCGCGCCACTATTTACAATACCCTGGACTTGCTCGTAGAAAGCGGCCTTGCTGTCAAGCACCAATTCAAAGATAAAGTAGCCCTTTACGAGCAGGCACTGACCTATACCCACCACGATCACCATGTGTGCAACCAGTGCCAAAGAATACGCGAATTTTCCGATCCAAGACTCACTGAAATTAAAGAAACAATGAGTCGGAAGTTTGCCTCTACCATGTCAAGCCATGCTTTAGTGCTTTATGGGGACTGCCAACTCAAGGATTGTGAACATTTGATTACTGCTACTACTTTCTAAAGACCCTTCTGTAAATAGGCTTTCTGTACCAAAACTGGAGCCATAATAAGGGATATAAGAGTGGAGTCAGCCAGAAAAAAACTCCTTCATAATGGATTTCATCTGAAATAATACTTCCATTGGGTCTTGCCAAAATGCGGTGGCAATGCCTCCACTTTCCAAGAAAAAAAGGGAGGACTATGCCCTCGTCTACAAAACGAAATTCCTGTGCATCCAAGTGGTCCTCCGTGATTTTACTCGTCCATTTTTGCTTGAAAAAAATAAAGTTTAACTCCAAATCTACAAGGTCCCCAGCCTTACAACCATCAAAACGAAGCACCTTCACCGGTGGAAAAGGAGGGGCCAACTTTGCAAATAGAGCTTCCGTAAAGCCTTCCTTCACCTCGAGGTGAGCACTTTCAACGGTAGTTTGGAGTACAAGTCGCATCAGAAGCTGAGTACAAAAAGAAGAAACAAAACCAGCCAAATTGCATCCATAAATTGCCAATACACCGTAAATAAACGAATGCGAAGTTTTTCAAAGGGATTTTTCGTCCACACAAGCTTTCGAATAGCATCCTGCTCAATTTTTCGAAGTTCACGCAATAAAATCACTGCAAAAACCATCGCTCCAAACAGGTGAATCACATGGATTCCTGATAAGACATAGAGGAAAGAACCACTAGGTAGACCTGTAAAATTAATCCCCTTATTCGTCAACTCTAGCCAGCCTAACACTTGAAATACCATAAATAGGATCCCTAAACCAAAGGTCATTTGAAGAGAACGGTACAATTTGGCACTATTTTCTTCCTGATAATGAAGGCGCATTTTTACAGCAGTATAGCCAGAAAGTACCAATAGAAAGGTCGATACAGAGAAAGCGAAGGGCATCTGTTCATTCAATCCTTGTAAGTACTGCCTCCCAGAAAAAAGGAATGCCAAGGCTAAAAACAAAAAAATAATTCCACTTCCAACCATGCCTAAGTATAGCAACATTGCATAGGGATGAAGATTTTCTAGCCGTTGCAGCCAGGTTTTTGGAGGGAGTGCCTGTCTCATTGCCTTAAAAAACATTTTGATAGACTCTTAGTTCAAAAAATGTCAAATTCCTTTGCAATTCAACGGAATCGCTCAAAAAAACCTAGATTTGCCCCCTCTCACCCCTAAAACCAAGCCCCCTGTGGACAGGCCTTCTTTTCTATCCATTTACCAGTCGGACCCAATTTTTCAAACACTTGCACATCAACTAAGTGAGAACAAGCCTTTTCAACTCCAAGTAAAAGGGCTTTCAGGGAGCTTGGATTCGGTGCTATTGGCTTCGTATTTTGAAAAATACGGAGGATTTCATTTGGTTATTGCGCAAGACAAAGAAGAGGCTGCCTACCTAAATTCTGATTTGCAAAATTTACTAGCTAGCCAAAACCACGGAATTTTTCCGAGTAGCTACAAGCGGCCCTATCAGTACGAAGAAATAGATAACGCCAATGTCCTACAAAGAGCAGAGCTACTCAATCAACTCCTAGAAAACAAGGGCAGCTCACGCATCGTCATCACCTACCCTGAAGCCCTATACGAAAAGGTGGTCAATAAGCGAGCCCTTGTAGAAAATACATTTACTGCAAAAGTCGGGGAGGCTGTAGACCTTGAATTTGTAACCGAAATTCTTTCTTCCTATGATTTTGAACGAACTGACTTTGTTTACGAGCCAGGACAGTTTGCCATTCGAGGGGGAATTGTAGATGTATTTTCCTTCAGCAATGAATTTCCATACCGCTTGGAGTTGTTTGGAAAAGAAATAGAAAGTATCCGAACCTTCGACCCAGAAACCCAGCTTTCCCTCCAGACGGTCCCCTTTATTTCTTTGATTCCAAACGTGCAAACCCGGCTTCTTCAGGAGGTCCGTCAATCTTTCTTGAGTTTTTTACCAGAGCGGGCTATCCTTTGGATCAAAGACTACCAGCTCACACTCGATGTAATGGATGAGTGCTATTTGAAGGCAGTACAGGCATTTGCACTGCTCTCGGGAGGAAACAAATCTGGTGCACTGGTCCTCCAACCCGAACAGGTTTTTGACCAGGGATTTCAATTTGCAGCTGCTGCAAAAGAATTTTCAATAGTCGAATTTGGTCGGCAATTTTACTTAAAGAATGCCTCCAAAATATCCTGGGAAAGTCAACCTCAACCTTCCTTCAATAAGAATTTTGACCTGCTCGTGACCCACTTGGGGGACAATGAAAAGGCAGGATACCTCAATCTGATTACCGCAGAAAATGAAAAACAGATTGACCGTTTACAAGGGATTTTTCAAGAACTAGATCCCACTTTACAGATTCAAAGCATGCTACTTAGCCTCCGGGAAGGCTTTGTAGACAAGCAATCCAAAATTGCCTGCTACACTGACCACCAGCTATTTGAACGCTTTCACCGCTACAAGTCCAAGAGTAAATCCACCGCTTCCAAAGCACTTACCCTCAAAGAAATCAAGGCACTACATCCCGGAGACTATGTAGTCCACGTAGACTACGGAGTAGGCCGATTTGCAGGCTTAGAAAAAGTAGATGTCAGTGGAAAAATGCAAGAGGCTGTTCGGCTGATTTTTCGTGACGATGACCTCCTCTACATCAACATCCACTCCCTACACAAAATTTCTAAGTATTCTGGACAGGAAGGACAAGCTCCCTCCATGTCTAAATTGGGCTCCCCAGACTGGGAAAACAAAAAAGCACGTGTCAAAAAACAAGTAAAAGACATTGCCAAAGACCTGATTGCCTTGTATGCCAAACGCAGGTCTGCCCCAGGTTTTGCCTTTTCTCGAGATTCGGTACTGCAAGTAGAACTGGAATCTTCCTTTTTGTATGAAGACACCCCAGACCAAGCGGCTGCCACTGCCGATGTGAAGGCAGATATGGAAAAAAGCTACCCCATGGACCGACTTGTATGTGGAGATGTGGGATTTGGAAAAACAGAGGTAGCCATCCGGGCAGCCTTCAAAGCTGTCAACGACAGAAAGCAGGTAGCCATCCTGGTCCCCACTACGATTTTGGCTATGCAACACTTTCAAACGCTGCAGGAGCGCCTTGAAAATTTTCCTGTTAAGGTAGATTATCTGAATCGATTCCGATCGGCCAAAGACATCAAATCCATCAAAGAGCAGGTTGCTTCTGGGGAAATTGACATCCTGATTGGTACCCATAAAATCGTCGGTAAAGATGTCGCTTTCAAAGATCTAGGCTTGCTAATCATTGACGAGGAGCAAAAGTTTGGGGTTAAGGTAAAAGACCAACTCAAAAACCTTCGGGTCAACGTAGATGTCTTGACACTGACAGCCACACCGATTCCTCGAACACTCCATTTTTCACTAATGGGAGCACGCGACCTTTCAATCATTGCCACTCCTCCACCCAACAGGCAACCAGTGACGACAGAGGTACAAACTTTTGAAGAAGAAGTCATTCGCGATGCCGTATCTTATGAGCTAAGGCGAGGAGGGCAGGTGTTTTTTGTGCACAACCGCGTAGGAGAAATCGACAGCATTGCCAACCTCATCTTAAAATTAGTTCCTGACGCCCGCGTCATCGGAGCCCACGGTCAGATGGATGGGGATAAATTGGAAAAAATTATGGTGGACTTTATCCACCATCAATACGATGTTTTGGTGTCGACCAACATCATTGAATCGGGATTGGATATCCCAAATGCCAATACCATTTTAATCAACCGAGCGCATATGTTTGGCCTCTCTGACCTCCACCAAATGCGTGGACGAGTAGGACGTAGCAACAAAAAAGCCTTTTGCTTCTTACTGACTAGCCCCCTTTCTGGACTTACTGCCGAGGCTAGAAAACGACTTCAAACCCTAGAAGAATTTTCTGATCTGGGAGATGGCTTCAAGGTAGCCATGAAGGACTTAGACATTCGTGGTGCGGGAAACTTACTCGGTGCAGAGCAAAGTGGATTTATCACGGATCTCGGATTTGAAATGTACCACAAGATTTTAGATGAAGCTGTTCAGGAACTAAAAGAAACTGAATTTGCTGCCTTATTTGAGGAGGACTTAAAAGAAAAGGTGACGGTGTTGGTACAAGACTGTACCATAGAAACCGACCTAGAGCTGCTCATCCCTGAGGAGTATGTTAGCAATATCAGCGAGCGCTTGGGGCTTTATTCTAAATTGGATGGCCTGGAAAAAGAAGAAGAATTAATCCAGTTTGGGCAGATGCTTCAAGATCGTTTTGGCCCTCATCCACAGGCGGTACAGGACCTTATGGAAACAGTCCGGTTACGTTGGCAAGCGGAAGAATTGGGAATAGAAAAATTAGTTCTGAAGGGATCTCAAATGAAATGTTACCTCCTTCCTTCTAGCAAAGAAAGTTACTATACCTCTGCAATTTTTGGGAATGTGATGAAATTTGTGCAGCTCCATTCAAAAACTTGTAAAATAAAAGAACATAAAAATCGTTTAATTCTGAGTATTGATCAGGTGCTGAACATACAAAAGGCACAACATTTGCTTAAAGAAATAAGAAATTACACCTAAGGGAATTCTTTGCTGGTATAGTCTAAAATTTTATACGTCCCATAAAAGCAAAATTGGAGAAGAAGTATCGGGAGTTAAAATAATAGTACTTTTGTAATTCACACCTAAATTAAAGGCATTCTCCTTAGGATTTTAAGGAGCATTACACAACAAAATTAAAGCGGCTTTGGTGCTATGCATCTTGCCCTTGTATATTAGCAAAAGAAATAGACCAAAAACACACCATCTATGCGTCTAACCAATACTTGGAGGAGCTGGGCCATTGCCTTTCTACTTGTGACAGTTACCCTTTTGTCCTCCTGCCAGAAAAATAGTAGTTACGGCAGAAGATCTGCGAGTGCTCCAGGAAAGCGTAGCGCCACCACCGGTGCTGATTTCTCCTTCGACGCAGACGATTCTACCCAGTTTTTTGTTGCGAAAAAGGCTGAGCAAATCCCAGGTCCTAACTTAAGGCTAATCCAAGGTGGACGAGCTATTCTTGGTTCCCAAGAAGAGGACGTGATGGCATTTCGGGACAATTTAGAGCGTACCGTTTCCATATCTACCTTTTGGATGGATGAAACGGAAATGACCAACAACGACTACAAAGAGTTTTTATTCGATATGAAAAAGCGAGTAAGCGCTGATTCCGTCCAAAAATTGGAGCCTTCTGAGAAAGTTTGGAGAGGAGCCATGACTTTCAACGACTTATACGAATCTTACTACTTTAGATTCCCCGGATTTAATTTTTATCCTGTAGCAGGGGTATCCTGGTCTCAAGCCAATGCCTATGCCAAATGGAGAACAGAGTTTGTACAAAAACTGGAGATTGAACGACTAAAATTAGACTCTGCACTCACTAGGCCCCAGCTTATAGAACGAGGAGTAGTTATTGCCGAATTCAGACTTCCTACTGAATCCGAATGGGAATATGCAGCGAAAGCCATGATTGGTACCCAATACTTGGATGAAAATCAAGAATACGGACGAATCTACCCATGGGATGGCAGAGGAGTTCGAAATCCCTACGATGGTAGAGGGAAGAAAGCGAGCAAGCAAGGAGACTTTCTCGCCAATTTTAAGCGTGGAAGGGGTGATTATGCCGGTATTGCTGGTGATGAAACCAACGATGGAGAGATTCTACCTACCAATGTCTACGACCTTCCTCCAAATGATTTTGGCTTGTACAACATGGCTGGTAATATGAATGAGTGGGTATACGATGTATATCGTCCCTTGAGCTATCAGGATGCAGACGACCTCAATCCAATTCGAAAAGATGGAGTATACGACGAAAGCAGCACCTATGGTACTTCCCTTTTAAATGACTCCATCCGTGTATACAAAGGAGGATCTTGGAGAGATGTTGCCTATTGGCTTGCCCCTGGTGCCCGCCGTTTTATGCATCAAGACTCTTCCACCAATCACATTGGTTTCCGCTGTGCCATGGTTTCCATTGGTGCTAGAGGAAAGTAAACACTACTGGTGTAATTCTAAAAGGCTCAACTACCCGTTGGGCCTTTTTTTGTTCGAAAGAGTTACCTTTTTAAGTACTATGCAGGTTCCTTCTTTCGCGGACGTGCCCTTTGAGTAAACAAGGCAAGTAAGGAGATAAAAAAAGTAATTCTGAAATTAAGGGAGCCCAAATCAAGAAATTAGTTACTACAAATCTGCTCCCCACATCAAAACCAAGAACAAGACACCGAGAGCAATTCGGTACCAGCCAAAAGAAGTAAAGCCATGGGAAGATACATACGTCAAAAACAATTTCACTGCTCCCCAAGCTGAAGCAAAGGCAACCACAAAGCCAATTCCCAGCAGCATCAATTGCTCGCTCGTAAAAGCTAAGTCCACTTTCAAGAGGTCGTAACCTCCTGCCGCAAGCATGGTAGGTACGGCCAATAAAAAGGAAAATTCGGTGGCCTGTTTTTTGTCCAAGCCATTAAATACCCCTCCAATAATCGTTGCAGCAGCCCTCGAAGTACCCGGCACCATGGATAAACACTGGCATAGCCCAATAAAAAAAGCATTTTTGTACGAAATCGCTTCTACCTCCATCACGGAGCTGCTTTGAGCAGTTACTTTTTTATCTATAAGAAGTAAAATCACCCCTCCCAAAATCAAGGAAACGGATACCACAATGGGATTGAACAGGTAGGCTTTGATGTAGTCATAGGCCAGCAAGCCGACTACTGCGGTGGGAAGAAATGCAGTAATCAACTTAAAATAAATGGTCAGGTTTCGAAAAAATCGCTTGATATACATCAAAGCAATCGCCAAAATGGCCCCCAATTGAATAAATACCTCAAAAGTCTTTACAAATTCCTCCTCGTGAATACCCATGGCAGTAGAAGCTAGAATCATGTGTCCTGTGGATGAAATGGGGAGAAATTCGGTAAGTCCTTCTACTACTGCGATCAGAATACTTTGAAAAAGAGTCATGCTTTCGATATTACAGCACAAAACTAATCATCACCAGGAAACCCCAATTAAATTTTATGTTTATTCCACAATTAATCCCTCGCAAAAAGGCATTAACCAAAATTAATTCGTCGAATCCCAGAGGCCAACTTTTGGTATTTTTTTTAGGATATTGGCCTAAGAATCTTGCATCTACGTCCAATTTTCCATCGCATAACTAAATTTAATGCCCAAAGATTTCTTCATGAAAAATGTATTTGACCCAGCAGTTACCACTGAATTGATCCATCGAATCGAAAAGCTTACACCACAAAGTACAGCGCTTTGGGGCAAAATGTCCGTAGACCAGATGCTAGCTCACTGCTGTGTCGCCTACGAAATGGCATTTACAAATGCCCATCCTAAGGCTAATCCGTTGATGCGCTTTCTATTGAAGACCTTCGTCAAGCCTGGGGTGGTTAACGAAGTTCCTTACAAAAGGAACTTACCCACAGCACCTGCTTTCCG
>Ga0181553_10000079_pt1 | contig 67219 bp, 49 predicted proteins | sample 011ome_17_FD_133753 | JGI IMG/M metagenome (GOLD analysis project Ga0181553, IMG submission 133753) | Coastal salt marsh microbial communities from the Groves Creek Marsh, Skidaway Island, Georgia - 011502XT metaG (megahit assembly) | ecosystem: Environmental > Aquatic > Marine > Intertidal...
CAAAATCCCATATATAAGAGTCTGCATACATCGATTCATTTGTGAAGTCGACTTCGGTGTCATTCACAGTGATATCATCAGGGCTATAACGGAATGCTGCTATTGGTTGTGGTACGATATCTATATAGTTATCATAGGTCACTGTATTTTCACATCCTGCTGGCGACGTTAACGTTAATGTAACATCATAGAAGCCAGCTGTAGAATAAACATGTGAAGGTGTTTTTCCAGTAGCTGTGCTTCCGTCTCCAAATGCCCATTCGAACGCTATTTCATCAGTCAATGAAGCAAAGTTAATTTCAAATGGTGCACAACCTTGAAGTTGATCGGCAGTGAACGTAATTTCCGGTAATGGATGAACTGTTACCATCACATCATCCGTATTGGTACAACCTCCTGCTGTTGTCCCAGTCACCGTATAGATTGCTGTTGATCCCGGTGTAAACGAAACACCATCCACTTCTCCACCATCCCAAACATAAGTGTCTGCTCCGCCTCCGGTTAATACCAATGTGGCATCTTCACAAATCTCATCAGGCACAGCAGTTGCTGTTACTGTTGGAAGTGGATTGACTGTTACAGTAATATCATCTGTTCCTTCGCAACCGTTAGCATCTGTCCCTGTTACTGTGTACGTAGTTGTTGCTGCAGGTGTAAAAGCAACACCATCCGTAACGCCGCCATCCCATGTATAGGTTCCGCCTAAACCGGCTCCCGATCCTGATAAAGTGACTGCATCACCATCACAAACCGCAAAGTCAGCTCCTGCATCAATAACAGGATTTGGATTTACAGTCGTTAAAATGAGCAGCATAAGAACGGGGAGTTCGGATGCGTTAGTTCATAGAGTAGGTATATCGTTAATAATGTTGGTGATGCAAGCTAGAAAAAAAATCAACTTTCTGACCTTCATTTTATTAACAAAAAAAACCGGTCGTACAACTGTGAACGACCGGTTAAATTTTTAACGAATCTTCTCCTATTTTAAGATGGTAATATGTCCAGTTAAATAATATCTTTCATCGCTCATCGTATCTCCAAACTCGATTTTATAAACGTAGACGCCATCTTCGATAATATCTCCTCCGCCGTATGAACCATTCCATCCATAATTCGCGTCATATGTTTCAAAGACGATTTCACCCCATCTATTGAAGATAGTCATATGGAAATCATATATATCCATACCAGAGTAGAAGATTGGTTTAAACTCTTCATTAAATGAATCTCCATCTGGCGTGAACACATTTGGAATATAATAAATCAAAGCATCCTTAACCGTAATGATTTGCTCGGCTATATCTTCACATCCAAAATCATTTGTTGCAGTTAAGTGCACTAGGTACGTTCTATCTCCTACTTTAGGATATAAATGACTTGGACTTTCAGCAAATTCAAGCTCTGAACCATCTCCAAAATCCCATTCGTATGAATCAGCATAGAGAGAGGTATTCTTGAAATTCACTCTTGTGTCTGCTACTGTAATTGAAGTCGGTGAATAGGTAAATTGTGCAACCGGCACTTCAACAACATCAATATAACCTGCGTAGGTTGCTGTATTTGAGCATCCCTCAGCAGAAGTAATAATTAACGTAACGCTATACAGACCAGCTGTAGAATAAGTATGGGTAGTCATGGCACCTGTACCTATTGATCCATCTCCAAACTCCCAGCTATATGCAGCACCAGGAGAGAAAGACTCAAAATTAACTTGAAGCGGTGCACAACCTGAAAGTACGTCTCCAGCAAAAGACACCGTTGGTATAGGGTTGACCGTTACTGTCACTTCATCTGTGCCAGAACAACCTAGATCCGAAGTACCAATGACAGTATATGTTGTTGTTGTTGCTGGTGTAAATGCTACACCATTTGTAACACCTCCATCCCAATCATACACTCCTCCAAATCCTAGTCCAGTTGCATTTAGTGTAACTGATTCACCTTCACAAATAGAAAGGTCATCTCCAGCATCAATATCTGGTGCCGCCTCTAATGTAACTGTTACATTATCTGTGCCTTCGCATCCATTAACATCTGTTCCAGTAACCGTATAAGTTGTTGTCGCTACAGGAGTGAATGCCACGCCATCCGTGACGCCTCCATCCCAAACATATACACCACCCATTCCAGCACCTGAGCCTGAAAGAGTCACTTCTTCACCTTCACATATCTCAATATCCGGACCTGCATCAATTACAGGTAATGGATTAACTGTTACTGTTACATCATCTGTATTTGAACATCCTGCTGCTGTCGTACCAGTCACCGTATAAACTGTTGTGGCTCCAGGCGTAAACGCTACACCGTCAGTTATTCCACCGTCCCAGTCATAAGTACCATCTACTCCAGCTCCTGAACCAGCAAGCGTAACTTCTTCGCCATCGCATACAGTTACATCAGCACCTGCGTCAATAATAGGTGTATCTTCAACTGTAATTGTAACATCTGCTGTGTTGACACAACCATTGGCGTCTGTTCCTGTCACTGTATATGTAGTTGCACCTATATCAACTGGCGTAAAGGCTACACCATCATCCACTAATGGATCCCAGACGTACGTCTCTGCTCCTCCACCAGTAACCGTAACTTCATCACCCAAGCAAATTAAATCATCACTTGCGTCTGCCGTTACATCTGGCAAATCGTTTACTGTGATATCGATTGAATAAGGACAGTCAAGATCACTATCACTAGTAGTTGTATAAGTTGTCGTTCCTAATGGCGGAGTAAATGCAACACCATTTGTTACACCACCATCCCAAGTGACCGTTCCACCAGTTTCAGAAGTAGCTTCTAAAGTTACTTCTTCACCAATACAAACTTCAGTTGCTGAAGCGGTTGTAGTTAAGTCTGTACAATCAACATCACAGATATCAAACGCATCTGCAGTAATAGATATATGCCACCAACAGTATACATTATCCGTAGGCGTAGCGCTCATTGTCAAAACTGCCGTTGGTCCACCTGCTGTAAATGTAGCTTCTCCTTCTTGCCAATAGCAAACGTCGCCAACAAAAGTAACGCTACCTGCAACGACACCATCAACTACAAGGTTGGTTGTTTGATTTCTAGTTGCCGAAGCACCACCCCAGAAACCACCAGTTCCGTGAAAGTTCCCTGCATTAAAACAAAATGTATACGTTTCACCTGGCGTTAATCCTGTAATTATCGTTTGACTCAATTCAGTAACACCTCCACAAACACCTTGAATCCAATCTTCATGTCCATTAGGAGGCAAGTCAACAGCACAGTCAAAAGGACCTACCACACCTGCATTAGGACCATCTGTATCTGATACATCAGGGCTTCCAGCAGTAAATGTCCAACCCGGAGGGGTTGCACTCAATCCGGGAGTTGTTCCGTTTGTAGGAGATATTGTTTGTGAAAACAATGAAAATTGTAGTGTCAAAAAAGCTAAAAGGAGTATTCGTTTCATGATTATAGCAATAAGTTTGGTCGACACGAGATAATAATCATTCGCTATACATACACATTATCAGTGTTTTAAAACGCGAAATATGGAATTATCTCATTTCATAAAGTTAATTTCTATTCAGTTGGTTAAAAAATAATTTAATACTTATTTACACCTATAACGAATGTATTCCGGTAACGTTGCCTTTTTGAAATAAAAAAGGCATCCGTCTATAACGAATGCCTTCACTAATTATAGTTCCGGGTATTATTTCAAGACCGTGATATGTCCGTCTACATAATGACGTTTATCACTCATTGTATCTCCAAATTCAATTTTATAGATGTAAACACCATCCTCCACTAGGCCCATACCTCCGAAAGAGCCATCCCAGCCGAAATTGGCATCATAGGACTCAAAAACAAGTTCACCCCAGCGATTAAAAATCATCATATGGAAATCGTAGATATCTAAACCTGCTGTAAATTGAGGTTTAAACTCCTCATTAAACGAATCACCATCAGGCGTAAAGGTATTTGGTATATAAAAGATAATTACATCTTTAATATAGATAACCTGATCTACCACATCCTCACAACCGTAATCATTTGTTGCCGTTAAGCGCACGTTATAACTACGATCACCTTCCGGTGCATATGTGTAAGTCGGATTATCTGCTTCAGAATTTGAACCATCACCAAACGACCATTCGTATGCATCTGCATAGATTGAATTGTTGATAAAATCAACTTCCGTATCGGTGACATCAATATCATATGGTGCATAAGAGAATTGCGCTACAGGTGTCTCTAATACATGCACATACCCTTCGTAAATTTCAGTATCAATACATCCTTCAGCACTAGTCGCAGTCAGCCTAACGCTGTATAACCCAGAACTTGTATAAGTGTGAATAACTGGTGATCCGGTGCCTATACTTCCATCACCGAACTCCCACTCAAACTCAACGCCTTCACCATAAGATTCAAAACTAACACGCAATGGCGCACAGCCCGTTAAATTGTCGCCTGCAAAAGCAACGAGTGGCAATGGATTTACGGTAACAGTCACCTCATCGGTATTTGTACACCCGTCTGTCGTTGTACCAGTTACAGTATAAGTCGTTGTTTCCATAGGAGAGAATAAAACCCCATCTGTCAGCCCATCTGACCAAAGGTAAACACCCCCCATGCCCGCACCAGATCCATTTAGAATTACAGATTCACCTTCGCAAATCTCTTGATCATCTCCTGCATCGATATCAGGCAACGGAATTACTGTAACAACTACATTGTCTGAATTTTCACAACCATTTGCATCCGTTCCAGTAACTGTATATGTATCTGTTGCATCTGGTGTAAACACAACGCCATCTACAATACCACCCGTCCAAATATAAACGCCATCAATGCCAGCTCCAGAAGCTGTGAGAATAACCTCTTCACCAATACATAATTCTTGATCAGGACCAGCTTCTACAGCAGGTAAATCAAAAACGGTCACAGTTACATCATCTGTATTGATACATCCATTTGCATCGGTTCCAATTACCGTATATAAAGTTGTCGCATCAGGCACAAACGCAACACCATCGGTGACGCCTCCATCCCATGCATATGTACCACCTAAACCAGCACCTGTCGCTGCAAGCGTTGCTTCATCACCATCACATATAGCAAAATCGGCACCCGCATCGATCACTGGATTCGGCAAGACAGTTATTGTAAAATCAGCAACATCAGGCACACAAGGTGCAACTGCATCTACAGTATAGGTAAAGGTATAGTCTCCAGCACCAAGACCACTGGCATCTAACACCCCCGTTACAGGATCAAATTGACCACTTGCCGTTGTCTCCAACCAAATACCGATATCATTATTTCCATCTAACAGGTCATCTAAATCAATCGTTGTACCATCCGTATTACAGAGGCTAACTGTACTATCTAGACCAGCTAATGCCTCTCGATTAATTGTAATTGTCATTATCGCGGTATCATCTTCACATGGATCAAGACCCAAGGCTATATATTCAAAAGTGTAATCTCCCTCATCAACACCAGCGGCATCTAAGATTCCTGTGACATCATCAAAACCTCCTGATGGAATCGGAGAAGTTTCAGACCATAAACCACCGAGTTCTGCATCCACAGACAACAGTGTATTTAAGTCCAAGGATGATCCTCCATCATTACATAGAACACTTGTACTATCATCTCCGGCATTTGCTCCTCCGCTAAAATCGATAATAATTGGTTCGACATCCATACAACCTAAATCAGGATCACCCATCATTACATACACCGTATCTCCCAATCCAATAAAGTCAGTTGGCCATATGCCGACGACTTGATCCATACTATCAGGGACTAATGAATAAAATTCTATAACCACAGGATCACCTTCCCCAAGATTATTAATCTCTAAAGTGGTCAAGTCAAAATCACCGCATTGCGGACCGGGATCAACAATTTCTATAATTGGCGCAGCCGTTACATCGACTATAATTGTTTTCTCAATAGCCGAAGGTAAACATGCTGGAGCTGGCACACCGGTGACGGTATAGGCCGTCGTTACATCAGGAGAAGCCATGGCAGTTGGACCGTCAGTCCCACCAAGCCCAGTTGGAGGATCCCATGTCCAAATGTAATCATCTGCACTAGGGCCGTGGACTGTAATTGCAACAGAATCACCTTGACAAATATAGGCCGTGTCTTCAACAGGTGCACACTCGTCAATAACACCGCCTCCACCGAGGTAATCAAAATAATACAAACTTGAAATGGCCGCATCAATTTGACTAGCGTCCAAAACCACTGTGAAAAGGAAAGTTTCAGGAACACCTACTTCTAATGTCTCTGCCAAATAACCCAATGAGATTGCCTGATCTGAAAAAGTTGTTGCGCCAACTCCACCGGTTAAACCTCCAGCAGCGTTCCATATATTTGAACCATCTCGATTGGCAAATCCACCATAGCTTACCCTAAATTGCTCGCCAATAGCACCCAATCCGATGTAAGAATCCCATGGACCAGTTTGCTCTGCAGTAACCAACGCTTTTTCGCATTCCGGTGTCGGCTGAGCAACAATGGTATTTTGTGTAGCATAGCCACCTCCAATTGTCACATTATTATCCGGATCCAGATTTCTGTAATAGTATGTATCGAAGATGTCAGTAGGACCTGTATTCGTCAGGGTCACCTCTGTTGTATAATACAATTCTGTCGTAATCAACCGGTAAACAATATGAACATCAACATTTGCAACTGATCCATCCCATTCGACATAAATGCAATCACCATTTGTGTCGTATGAACTGATAGAACCTGGAATCTGTTCTAAATTGCCAGAAGCGTTATTTGAATAATTCACACCGCCGATTTCTAAACCGAATCCATTTTCAGGAGAGCCTGGTGTAAAAAAATCACCGTCGTAGTTTCCCCAGGCATCCATCTGCGGATTTGCTACAAAACCGAAGTAAACGGGAGACCCGAGCGCTTGGTTAGAACGGTTGTTTGAAAGTGGAACTCTTGGAGCTCCTTCGTGTCCCGCATCATTGATACCAATCTCAACGTAATCGCCATAAATATAGGCACTTGTCCCAAGAATTTGGGCCCAAGCTGTTGAGCTGAAAAAGGCAATAATCGGGAATACCAAAAATGAGTATTTCTTGATCATAGGGCGTTGGTTTAAGAAGAAAATATGAATCACAAAGGTTGACTTTAAGCGCCAGCCAAGCTTAGCTATTCCTCGTGATAAAGACCACAAAGACTAGACAGGTATTCATTCCACCAAACAATATCCTTTGGTTCAGGTGTACGATCAAGATGAACATGCAATTCTGCAGTTTCAGCTTCATAGTCGACCGAATAAGTCAAAAGATTGTTTGAGATAAAACCAAATCGATCCGAAGCAATTTTTGCTGATTCGAAATCAAGATGGCTAAAACCAATGGAATAAAATTCCTGAATTGGGTTGTCCGCATCTAAGGATACACATAGCTCTGATGTGATTGTTGCTATTCCGGGATCTACATGATCTTCCTCTTGCGCATAAGTAGGCAAGGTGAAGAAAATCAGCCACAGAAAGTGGGGTGATTTTCTAATCATAGGTTAGTTAATAGGTTGATTATTAAACTAAATGTATGAAAAAATACCCAACCACACAAAACTAAATCCTGTAAAATATTAACAATTATGCGTGTTCGGTGTTAAAAATCCGAATTTATACCGATTTAGGTAGTGTTAAAAACTAATCAGAAAAAAAACTATGCCTGCACAAGATTATTCAATTCTGCCTTCAATTTTTGAATTGCAACGGCAGTGGGCTGATCTTTAAGTTGGGCCGTAATTTCAAAAACACCTTTACTTAAATCATTTGCCAAAGCCGTTGGCTCTAATTTAGTTGCAGCCATGTTAATGATTTTCAAGACTTCTTCTTTACTTGCAGTGACCATTTCCCAAGCCTGAGGCGTTATAAAGATCTGTTGTGCTAAGTTATGCTCATATTCTTGACGAATGTTTGAGAGTAGTTTTTCTTGAAATGCTCTAGCAGGTAAACTTGGATTATTCAAACGCATGATCATATTGTTGGGTGCAATACGTTCTAAGAATAAGACCATTCGCTGATAAGCGTCCACTTGAAGCGGAAAAAAATGACGTGATAATTCATTTCCGCCCTTTTTCTGCTCTGGAGACTTCTTAGCCTCATTCAATGCCATTAACTTATTTTTTTCGCGTTGGACTTCGGTCCACTTATTCGTGAAATAATAAACGGCCCCGAAAAGGACTATTGAAGGAATCGCTACGATAATAAGAAGGTATAATACAGTGTCTGACATAGTCTCAAGAATTTGGTTTTACAATGATACGCATTTACTAATAAAATACAACCTGGTTAAAAAGTAACATTTTGAGAAAATACCCTAAAATTGATACTGCCAGACTCCTCTGCCGAAAAAGCCAACAGTCAGTACTTTTTGTTTTTCATTAAATTTTAAACCATATACCTTACAATGGGGCAATCCTTGGCCTATAATTTGCCAACGAGCTCTCCCCTTTAAGGCTCTCCCCGAAGCTAAATAAACTCCGGTTCGCGTAGCGATAAACAAAGAACCTCCACCCCATTCTGTATAATACATATTATGTCTGCCAGCCATGGATGAAGGAATATTCTTACTAATATCCATCTCTCTTTTTAGTCGGTGTCTTTCGTTGTTTTTATAGAGAAGTCTGTAAACCATTCCACGATCGCCAAAGATTGTTTCTGGAGAGGTTTTACCTCTTACATAGCTCAAATAAATAAGATTTTTATTTCTATCACTCACTTCAACATCACCTATCCATGTGTTATTTGGGTGCTGAATACGATACCAAGATTTCATAACCTTCAGCGGCGTTGAATTAGCCTGGTCTGTTCTGAATAACAAATGTTCCGTTCTTTGTTTTCCTGTTTCGTCTTTAACAAAATGTAAGACATATGCGATCAGTACATTTTTATTGGACCTCGTGTTAAACAGGCCATAAACTTTATACTTTTCCAAACCATGAGACGCATTAAAATCTGAAATTACCTCAGCTGAATTCGATTTGCCGGGGTCATTTGTTCTAGCCACATTTATATTATCCTTATTGATCCCTTTTCGCTCAAGAAAGTTAAAAAATATAGTGTTATTATCGTAGTAATCCATAACGGCTGCCATCTCCCATCCAGACGTTTTAAAACCATTATTTGCATGCATATTAAACCGCTCGGTCTTCGATGTATCCTGAGAATAATAGAGTCCACCTCCCACATATTGATTAGACGTATAGACAATGGCTTGATTTGATGGATGAATGAGCGGTAAGAGACCGTCTCCACCATTTACTGTTCGCCAAGTATAAGTTCCATTTTTATCATAATCCGCTTGTAGCATGGAACCGTCATGATAACATCCGATAGCTATTTGTTGGGGGTCTTCTTTTGACACTGCTAAGCCCATCACTTCTGCTACACCCATCCCAATCGATGTATTTCGCCATTCGCCTCCACTATCTTCGGACACAAATACACCTCCATGTGTAGCTATGTAAACTTTTAATGAATCAAAAGGATCAAAGGCCACATACTCAATATCCACATGGTACTTGCGATCAATTTTCAATTTTTCTCCATCAGGAAAAGACCATTTATTAACTTGCGTTGCATAGCCAAAATAAACCGTTTTATAATCATGCGGAGAAACGGCAAAAGTATATCCGCTTCCAAAACTGATCCGTTGATTTTCTAAATACAACCAATTTGAATCTGTTTGCGAATCATAGACATAAACCTCGTCTTGTCCTGATTTAAAATCCATCGCTATTAGTAATTGGTCTTTTGCTGGTTCAATGGTTAAGTTTCGCATAGAACGGGTTTCATCAGCGACAAAATTAAGTTGGTCATAGCGTGTACGTTGACTCCCTTCGAGGGATTTAATATCAATTTTCAGAACACTCCATTGACCATGTAAAAAATTGGATACATACATCGTTTCTCCTATAAAGTCTAGATCATAAACCCAGCCTTTGATATTGGGAACTCTATTCCACTTTACAAAACTGGCCATGCAGTCTAGGGTGTAATACAAACCTTCAGAGGTTAAGACCAGGAGCAGATCACTATTCGTTGGATGAAATCTTGTTCCATATATTTTCAAATATCCTGATCCACCAAAAGACTTCAAATCACCGATATTTTTCCATGACTTACCGCCATCTATTGTTCGCATCACACCACCCTTATCTTCAATACGTCCCGGTTTTCCATTGTCTCCTTCAAAATTGGAACAAGCAAACCAAACGTTTTCATGGTCTGGATGGAAATCAGCCCAAGCACAGCCTGTATAAGGCCAATGATCAGAACCTCCACTCTCCCATGAATCACCGCCGTTACTCGAGTAAAATAAACCACCGGATAGAGAGCCCGCTAATAAGTGTCCCTCTTTTTTTTGATAAGTTCGAATAAACTCAATGGGGCCAATACCGCCATCGCTTCTAAATTTTCGATTGGTGGGCGGCTCCGTTGGACCAACTTGTTTCCAATAATCAACATACTTTGATTGACCATTTAGATTACCTGAGATTAGGAATAAGAAACAACAGAAAAGATAGAAGGATGATTTCATAGTCTATTCAAATTTACGTGATATCATTATCAAAAAGAATTCCAATGATAAAAATCCAAAAAAAATGAAAATTTGACGCGATAGTTTTACCTCAATGCAGAAACTTATTTCAATACTGTAATATGCCCGAAGTCTTCGTATTTCTTGTCTGAATTGTTTTCGCGAAACACTATTTTCCAGATATAAATACCATCTTCAACAAATACATCACCGTAAGTACCGTCCCATCCTGCGGTATAATCGTATGACTCCCAAATTAGCTCTCCCCATCGATTATAGATCACCATTTGATAATCTTGGGGAATAAATCCATCAACAAAAACGGGGCTAAAAAATTGATTAAATGGATCCTCATTTGGGGTAAACGCATTTGGTATATAATATTGAATCACTTCCTGAATGGTAACATACTTGACAATAGTATCTCGGCATCCTTTATTGGTAATTGCTATAAGTTGAATGGGATAAGTCATATTTCCATACGGAGGATAAATATGATCTGGCTCAAAATCATCAGAAGTTCCTCCATCTCCAAATGTCCATTCATACGTCATAGCAGACTCAGATAAATTCTCAAACTCTACTTCATTGTGTAAAATATCCGGTTCCTCTGGCGAATAATCAAAATCAGCTACTGGTAGCTCCCAGACACAAACAAAGTCTTCATATGTAGAATCTGTCGTGCAACCGTCAAATGTTACAATCTCAACATGGACATCATAACAACCAGGTGTCGGATAAATGTGAGTCGCTATCACTCCAGTTTCAGAAGCGCCATCACCAAAATCCCACGTTGTCACATCAGTCAATAAGGGGTCAGAAATATTTTCAAAATTAACTGTCAGTACTTGACAACCTTCTGGTGGGTCGGCAATCAACATAACTTCGGGAATGTTCGAAACGTTAATCAGATCAATAGCACCATTCACTATACATCCATTCGCATCACGTGCGACAATAAGATAACTTCCAGGCCAAAGCTCTGAAAATACCGGAGCATCATCAAAAGTTAAACCATCATCAATACTATATTCGTAAGGAGGCGTTCCTCCTGTCACCTCAATTGAGATTAGTCCGTTACCAATACCGCAACTTGGATTTGTAAAACCAATATCGCCGAGCAATAATTCATCGGGCTCAGTTATAATAATTGTTGCGGTTCCAGCACAACCGGTTGGTGTATATATTACTACAACTTCATATGTTCCAGGAGCCAAACCAGCAGCTAGAGCTGTTGTTTGTCCGAGTGGGTCATCCCATAAATAAGAACATGGAGCAACATCAAATTCAGGAATTGCTGTTGCTGTTCCATTATCAAACCCATAACATGTAATATCAGTACTTTCAATATCAACTATCAAATCTTCTGAGGAAATAACCACAATCGTATCCCAAGCACAACCATTTGCATCTTGGATTAATACATCATAAGATCCATCTGCCAAATCGCTAAACGTCGAATCAGGCTGAAAAGCTCCTCCATCCAGGCTAAAAGAATATGGAATCGTGCCACCTAACATGTGAAAAGTGACCTCACCTGTTTCTAATCCACAGATTGCAGGGGTTAAATCAATTGCATCCAAAACGAGTTCGTCTGGTTCAATAAGACTTGTATACTTTGTGTTTTCGCATCCCGCATCATCGACAACTGTAACTCCATAAGTCCCAGCAATCAAATCTATTGCAGTTGGTGTCGTTTGCCCTAAAGGATCGTCCCAAGTATAGAGATACGGCGCTTCGCCATCCTCACCTGAAACAATGGCTGTTCCATCATTTAATCCGAAACAAGAAATATCTGTTGCATCAACATCAAAATCAAGTGAGTCAATATTTACCGTGAAAAAGGCGATATCTGTACAGCCCACCAAATTTGTAACGGTTAAAGAAACCACTTCAGAACCTTCAGTTGTATAAATATGAGTTGGATTCTCCAAGTCGGAAGTAGTACCATCTCCAAAATTCCATAAAAAATCAATAAAAGATGTTCCGTCATAGATCAACCCGGTGGTTGATAAGATGCTTGAAAAATTGACTGTTTGTCCGGGACAAACATCTATATCATCTATATCTATTTCGGATTCCATATCCAAACAAACTTGCTGAAGGTTCCATGCTCCACCCGTTGCTCCAGTCCATCCCCATCTGACAGTTGGTATTCCTCCAAAAATTGATGTGACAATGTCTCCTGTGTAGGTAAATATTAAAACACCGTCCAAAAAAACATCCATCTCCATAAGAGCAGGATCCCAACGAACGCGAAAGTCATGAAACAAACCATCTTCTATATTTGCAATTGCGGTTGCTGGCACTAAGTTATGCGTTAGAACACCATTTGAATGCATGCCCAAATGATCTGACGCAATTTCACCTGCCCAACCATTATTCCAAGTATCAATTTCAATCGCAATAGAGTTGAGAATTCCACCATAACCTAATTGACCGCCACCTGTACCTGTAAAAGTACCTGCTTGTCGCAGGACAAAGGCCATACCATCAGCTCCTCCATCGGAAGCGCCTAGATGCACGCTTGATGTAAAATCAAAAGGCAATGTTAAATCTATAGATCCCGGTGCCCATACAGACCCCGATTGACTTGTCGTGGTTGTTAATGTATAACAGTCGCAAGTTCCCACAGCTGTACCATTTGTGATCATTTGCCCTAGAACCTGATTATAGGCAAACATGGACAAAACAAAGAATATGTGCAAGAGATTTCTCATTTACTCACCTGTAGGCGCAAAGGTAAGTAAATAGTTGCTAATTATTAATATAAAACGATTTTGGAATGTTTAGATTATTTGATAACCGTGATATGCCCGAAGTCTTCGTGCTTCTTGTCTGACTTGTTTTCTCTATAGATAACTTGCCATACATATACACCGTCCTCCACAAAGACATCACCATAAGTTCCATCCCATCTTGCAGAAGGGTCGTAAGACTCCCAAACCATTTCTCCCCATCTGTTATAGATAACAAAGTGGAAGTCTCGAGGTACAAAGCCTGGGACAAATACAGGTCCGAATGTTTGATTAAATGGATCTTCATTGGGTGTAAACGCATTTGGCACATAATAAAGCACAACCTCATCAATTGTCAAGTATTGATAAGTCGTATCACGACAGCCATCAACTGACTCTGCTACAAGCTCGACTAGGTATCTTTGATTGCCGACGTCTGGATAGGTATGATCTGGATTAATATTTGTTGAAAACCCACCATCACCAAAATACCATTCATAAGCAGAACCGTCCTCCGACAGATTCGTAAATTCAACCGTTGGACTGAAGATATCCGGTTCAGCTGGATTATACATAAATGCTGCTTCTGGCATTTGCCATACACAAATATAATCATCTAAAATCGCGTTGTTTCGGCAACCATCAACCGTAGTAATTCTCACTTCAACATCAAAGCATCCGGGATCTTTGTACACATGTGCAGGCGCCTCACCAGTTGCAATTGCACCATCACCAAAATCCCATTGAATCAACTCGATTAAAGTTGCATCCATCATACTCGTGAATTGTACATCTAAGTCCTCACAACCCTCTCTTCTATCTGCGTCGATATCAATATTCGGTATTGGAAACATGTCTACTGTTACCGTTGTCGTTGCCGTATTTTCGCAACCAGCACTAACCGTTAAAATATATGTTGTATTCACAGTTGGATTGGCCGTATGCACAGGACCTGTCAAAATCGTTCCGTCCACATCATTAGTCCATTCAAAAACATATCCTGAAGGTCCTTCACCATCTGCTTCACCGGCAAGAATAACATTGTCTCCTGGACATATGGTAACATCATCACTTGCGAAGGCTGTTAATGGAACATATTGTGCTACATTCTGAACCTCTAATTCAGAAGAACACCCATTGATATCAGTTACAATTAGATCATGATCGCCGATAACAGCAGTAACAAGACATTCAACATCTGGAGCACCATCCCAAATATAATTATATGGCGCTGTTCCTCCAGAAACTGTTGGACAAAGTGTAGCCATACCACCCAAACAAATCGTTGTATCAGGTCCTAATGTCATAATCAATGGATCTGCTTCTGTAATAAACGCATCACCTACAATTGAACATCCGTTAGCATCTTCGACTAAACTCTCAATAACCCCTATTTAACTGTTAATTACTGCTGTTTAACGCACGGAAATATGCAGATAAAACATCTTCATTTTCATTGCCTTTTGTTTGCACTTCGAGGATGATTGGGCGTTCGTTGGAATCATTGTAAAAACTGGAACATGCAAGTAAAAACTCATCTTCATTTTTAACAGCCATATGATCCAAACTATAAGCGGCACAAAGTGATTTTAAATCGACTTCCGTTTCTGCAAAGAAATAATCTAATTGCGCAGTAGATTTAGGTCCGTCTATTATTTTGAAGATTCCCCCTCCACCATTATTAATGACAATCATTCTGAAATTGGAAGGTAAATAATGATTCCAAAGAGCATTTGAGTCGTAAAGAAATGAGATATCTCCAGAAATTAGCACATTCAATCTATTAGGTGACTCGAGTGCGATTCCCAGAGCTGTGCTTGAAGAACCATCGATTCCACTCACACCGCGATTCGAATAATAACGCATGCCACGTACAGGATTAAAAAGCTGACAATACCGTACGACTGAGCTATTCCCCATATGGATATTAGCTCCATCAGGTATCGTATCAAGAATCAATTCAAATGCTTTTAGATCTGAGAAGGGTGCATTTAGCAAATAACCCTCCATTCTATCAGCTGAAACAAAGTCTAATTGCTTCCATTGACTGCCAAAATTAGATAAAGGCATTATTTCTTCCTGCCCGATGCAAGCTATTAATTCATTTGGGTGAGTGTGAAAAAAACGCGTTAAACTTTGGTAAGTATCTTCTTCAAAATGGTAATGCCCAATACGCCAATTCCATTTGGGTTTATGTTGTCGGAAAAATGATTTAATCCGTTTTGAAATAATGGCACCTCCCATACTTACCAGCAAATCTGGTCGGTATTTCTCTACTTCATTAGGCTGAATTATGGCTAGAGTCCGATCGATCGTATGACAAAATCGCTCGAAGTGAATAAAATTCGCGGTATTCTCTACCAAAATAGCGACACTCGGATCTGCCAATATAGGCTGCCATTTTTCTATGGTCAGATAACCGCTTGGCATTTGTCCAATAATAATTAGTTTTTTTTCAGCCTGCGCCCACGTTTTTTTTATGTGTAGTTGTTCCTCTTTCGATAAACCGTTTTTCTTAATTTGTAAAGAATTATATAACGGCTGAATTGGTTCATTACTCAATTCATAGAGCGGTTCTGCTAACGGTATATTGATGTGAACAGGACCTTTTGGCACTTGCATGACCTCATGGAAAGCATGGTTAACCAATTCATCCGATAACTTAATTTGATGACCTTTTGGCTCATCTGGTAACTGAAATTCTGCTTTTATAAAATTGCTGAACATACCTTTTTGCCGTATCGTTTGACCGTCACCTTGATCGATTAAAGACGAAGGGCGATCGGCAGTCCATACCATAAGAGGTATTTGCCTATAATAAGCTTCTGTAATTGCAGGTGTATAATTCGCAGGAGCACTACCAGATGTGCAAGTAATAGCAACTGGTTCTCCACTCTCTTCAGCCATTCCAAGCGCCATAAAACCAGCACTTCTTTCGTCATGCACAAGGAAAATCTCAATTTTAGGATGTAAATCTAAAGCTATGACTAAAGGAGCATTTCTAGAGCCCGGCGATACGACTACTTTTCTTAAACCATGTTGCACGGCGATGTCAACTAAATGTGCAATATGTGTTTTACCGGTAGATTTCATGCGCTGCAAAATTACATTGAATGCAACATTAGAACAAATTTAAACCCACTTAGTTTGGCGCAACTTAGAATAAAGATAGGAGCCCGCTTTCATCAAATGGAATATAGATTAGCTTATTTAATAAGCAGTCTAAAACCTTTACCATGCACATTCATTATCTCCACTTTTTGAGAGGGACCTAAGTATTTACGCAACTTTGTGATGTAGACATCCATACTTCGGCCATTAAAATAGTTGTCATCACCCCAGACCTGTCTTAACGCATCATTACGGTCGAGAATATCATCTTTATTTTTAACAAGCAAATAAAATAATTCATTTTCCTTCGTTGTTAATTTCTTCTCTTGACCGTTGATATTGACTTTCTGTGTCAAATAATCATAGTTGATATCTCCAATCGTAAATGCCGTTTCTCTTTTCCCCTCTTTATAGGACCTTTTGAGAATTGCGTTGATTCGAGCCAACAACTCTTCCATGGCAAATGGTTTTGTCATATAATCATCCGCTCCGACATCAAATCCAGCTAGTTTATCCTCTTTCATAGACTTAGCTGTTAAGAATAGGATTGGTATTTCCTTGTCCGTATCACGAATTTCACGCGCAACAGAAAAACCATCCTTTACGGGCATCATCACATCCAAAATCAAAAAATCGAACACTTGTTCTTTATATCGTTTGATGGCTATTTCGCCATCGACACATAACGTTACATCAAAATTCTTCGCTTTTAGATAATTACTTAGCAAGGTTCCTAAATTGGCATCATCTTCAGCCAATAATATTTTTACTTTTTCACTCATTTTCGATATGTATTTTGAATGTTGAACCTTCACCAACAGTGCTATCCACAGATATTTCACCTTTATGTAACTCAACAATGGCATCAACATAGTTTAGACCTAAGCCAAACCCTTTGACATCATGCACGTCACCTGTCGGTACACGATATAATTTTTCAAATATTCTTTTTTGATCTTCTTTTTTAATTCCAATACCGTTATCACTGACTGTCAAATCGAAGCCCCCTGATGTTTCGACCAATTTCAAAGATACTCTAGGAGCCACATTGCAATACTTCAGCGCATTGTCAAGCAAATTATAAAGCACATTGCTAAAGTGTATTCGGTCTACCTGAAACTCTACCTGATCCAGTCGATCTAGGTGAATAATACCCGCTTTATTTTTAAATCGAATTTGAAAAGCATCCACCACCTCTTTCACCAATTGATCGATTCTGACATTAGAGCGTTTCAGGTTCATCTTACCCTTATCTAAAAGTGCTGTTTGAAGAACGTTCTCGACTAATTTGGCGAGACGCTTATTCTCCTGATCGATCATATCAACAAAACTACTGATCGTATTTCCATCCTTAGAAACATCGGGGTCTTGTATTGCCTCACAAGCCAAAGAAATTGTAGATATTGGAGTTTTAAGCTCGTGCGTCATATTACTGATAAAGTCATTCTTAATCTCAGATACTTGTTTTTGTTTATAGATGGTTGAAACAGAAAGATAAAATGCAAAGACTATGATTAAAACAAGAAAAAGCGATGCCAATAAAGTACCAGTCATTTCTTTCCAAACAAAAACCTTTTGTCCTGGAAAATTGAGCAATAATTGAAAATCGCCCGTTACAATGTCATTCGGATATAAACGCGTGCTAAATTCAGAAGCGGTTAGATCGGCTTTCCAGTTTTTAGGATACATAGAAAACTCAGGTAATTTACCATTCCGATTGACAATACTAAAACTATAATTGGTATCGAGATTATAATAGAGAAGGTTATGTCCTAGCAATGAGTCAAGAATGGCGGGACTCATGCGCAAAGTAATGTCATCAAAATAATTTCCAGCAAACATTTTGACCATCATCTCATCTAAAAAATGAGCTTTCCTGATAATCTGACGATTAAAGGAATTACTTACATGAATGGCATAAGAATTAGTGTCTTGAAATTGAAAAACAGGCGTTTCAAGATCTGCGGGCATAATATCACCAAGTTTTTTGGTTATTACCCGATGCTCTGCCAACAAGCCCGTCGCCGTATCCAAGGTGGAACCACTTATCACTAAAAATTGATACCGTTCCCCATCCTTGTTAATCACCGTGTCTCTAATTTGGATCGATTCATCTACCTGCATGATTTCTCCAAACTCAGCATTCACATAATCGGCATAAGACCCTTGCAAACCGCGCTCAAACAATTCCTTCTTTAACCAAGGTTGCATTTCAAGCTTCTCCAGATCACTTACGGTTTTCTCAAGCGCCATTTGAACTTTTTCTTTGAAGCGGTCCTGTGTTAATTCGTGTACATTTCTAATCCAATAAAACTGCAATAGCAGCAGACCTGTCAAGGCTACTGACATTAAAACCAATAATATTTTGAATCTATTTTTCTTCAAATCTGAGTATTTGAACGCAATCAAAAATACGGGAAGTTCTCAAAATAGAATTTTAGCTTAACTTTTTTTAACAGAAATTGCTAATTTTGCCCCCGATATGAGGCCTTTGTATCTTTTTCTTAGAATCACCTTGCCATACGCATTATCCGTTTTCTTTAAGCGGACAAAAACGTTGAATGCGCAAAAAAAACTGGATGCACAAACTATTTTCGTTTGTAATCATCCTAGCGCTTTTATGGATCCGTTAGTGGCTGCTAATTTCCAAAGTCCAGTTATATATTTCGCTACGCGAGGCGATATTTTCAATAAATGGTTACACCCCATAACTTGGGCTTCTCATATGGTTCCCATTTTTAGAAGGGATGAGGACGGAACGGATGCGATGAAAAAAAACAAAGATTCATTTCGTTATTTAGGAAACGTTTTGTTAAGAAAAAAATCATTGATCCTGTTTGGTGAAGGATATACTGACAACGTTTTTATACGAAGTTTAAAACCAATCAAAAAAGGGCCCGCTCGAATTGGTTTTGAAACGATGGAACGATGCAAATGGGAGGAAGATATCAAAGTACAGGCTATCGGATTAAATTATTCACATCCAAAAAGCTTTCGGTCAGATGTTTTAATATGCATGGGAGATTGTATCCATTTAAAAGAATACAAGGCGCTTCATGATGAAAACCCCACAAAAGCAGTTACTGAATTAACTAGACGAATTCAAGATTCGATGCGAAGTCAACTGACTTATGTCGACGACAAATCATTAGCTCCTTTTGTAGAACAATTGCTCATATTATCTCGCAAAGGCATGAACCATATTCATCATGATGCTGAACATTCATTAGAGAGTCGGTTTCACTTTTCTCGTCAATTAGCACAGACTGTTAATGAAACTTATGAAACAGAAAAGGAGAAATGGAGCGCTTTAAAAAATGATGTCGAGGAATATTTTGAAGGCTTGGAGAAAAAAGGACTTAATGATAATTGGATTGTTCGTTATATGAGAAAAGGTTCTCAGAAAAGACCCACTGACTTATTGATGTTCATTCTTGGTTTTCCGCTGGCATTATTGGGGGCTATTCACAATTTCGTTGCATACATCCTTATCAAGCGTTTTGTAGAGAAAACGTTTAAGCGCGAGGTTTTTTGGAGCGGGGTTAAGATGATTCTCGGAACAACTGCTTCCGCTTTATGGAATATTCCAATATTCTTCCTTTTCACAAGTTACGTTTATGATAGTTATCTTCTAGCGTGTATTTATTATCTAACGGTACCCGCGATCAGCGGAATATTTGCTCATCACTACGTCAGTGTACTGGGCGACTATCTCAAATCAAAGAAAATTTCAGAAAAAGACATACAGTCTTCCCTTGAACAGCGAAAAAATGTGATTCAAAAAATAAACGCTCTTAATTTGTTTGAAGATAATTACTCTTTATAGAGCAGATAATCAGACCTTAATTGTTTGAACAATTCTAAATCACCTTCCCATGTTGCTTTGATGTCTTCCTCGGAAACGCCCTTAATCAACTGCTTTTTCAATTGATCGGAACCTGCAAGAAGGTTGATGAAATTATTAGATAGGAAAAAGTCTTCCCCCATCCCTAGTTGACTGTATAAATCGATCATATAAGTCAGATTAAGAGTTCCTTTTGACCTTAATTCTCTCAAATCTTCTTGATGCAAATCAATACCAAAACAGGTTTCCCCTTCTAACTTTGGATGGCCAGCCCCTTCATTGGGTTGCGGAACAAATGAAAACTCACTCTCATAACCTGGATGCCCAATTATTTGAAAAGGAAAATCAGTTCCTCGGCCAATACTGACAACTGTACCTTCGAAAAAGCATAATTGCGGATACAAATAAACTGACATCATATTGGGGAGATTCGGCGAAGGCGCTATAGGTAATTCATAAAATTTTGTATGATCCCACCCTTCGCAAGCCACCACTGTCAGGTCGCACTGAATGGAATCCGCTAACCAAAATTCACCATTGACCATTTGTGCATATTCACCAACAGTCATACCATGAACTACTGGTACTTGATGCATCCCTACAAACGAAGTATACCCATCCTTTAATATAGGTCCGTCGACATAATGGCCATTTGGATTGGGACGATCTAGTACAACAACCTGAATCCCTTGCTCCGCAGCAGCCTCCATAACATAATGTAATGTAGATATATAAGTGTAAAACCGAACTCCTACGTCTTGTATATCAAAAACCAACACATCCAAACCGCTCAATTGCTCTTTTTTCGGCTTCTTATTATTACCGTAAAGCGAAATGATTGGCAGCCCGGTCTTTTGATCCACCTCATTATTCACATGTTCGCCGGCATCAGCTTTACCCCTAAATCCATGTTCAGGAGAAAACACTTTTTTTATCTCTATCCCCAAACTCATTAAGGTGTCCACAAGATGAATATCCCCAATTAAACTGGATTGATTTCCAACAACACCTATCTTTTTACCTTCCAAAAGGGATACATATTCATCAAGTCTTTCGGCTCCTACCTTTACCTTATCATTACAATACAAAGGATCTTCTATTTCTTTCACAAGGCTTGAATCCTCATTATTAGCACTTGGCTGAAACGTTTGAGGCTCTTTCTCTGGACTCGCTGCACAGCTGATCAATACAAAAAGGAAAACTATTAAATTGAATCGTTGCATTAGTATTATGTCTTACATTTGCGTCTAAAGGTAGTTATTTTGAAAACGGAATTATTTATAGCTCGTAAAATTATGCGAGGAGAAAAGGGCAATTCGAAGCTTTCGAAACCAATTGTCGTCATATCCCTATCAAGTATTATTCTTGGTGTTGCTATCATGTTAATAACGGTTTCAGTGATCACTGCTTTTCAAGATGGCATCCGAGACAAAGTAATCGGATTTGGGTCTCATATTCGGATCACGAAAAGCGGATTAAATAAGTCTATGGAATCAGCTCCTATCAATATTGATCAGGACTTTTACCCAGAACTTGAACAAGAAGAAGCCATAAAAAAAATACAGCCTTTTGCTTATAAGCCAGCCATATTGCAAGCCTTCAGAGATACTATAGCTTTTGAACTTCAAGAAGGGGACACAACGCAATCTGGAAATGAAATTTTAGGCGTGCTTTTCAAAGGGGTTGATGAAAACTATGATTGGTCATTTTTTGAAGACAAAATTATCGATGGTCGATTAATCTCCTTCGATGGCGATAATGATGAAATTTTATTATCTCATTACATTGCGAACCTGATGGGATACCAAATTGGTGATCGATGTGATGCTTTTTTTATTCGAGACAATTCTGGCCCTAAGAAGAAAAAATTTACGATTGTTGGTATTTATGACTCAGGATTTGAAGAGTTTGACAAGCAATTTATTTTTACACAAATTAACCACATTCAATCCTTAAATAATTGGGGCGTCAAAACTTTTGTCACTATAGCGGACACATGTATTAATGGTCGTTTTGCATTAGAGGCTATTATCTCAGGCGGAACACAATCCTATCAATACGACTGGGGTCGAGGATATCAAAGAAGCAAATATTATTTACTCTCAGAAAATGATCAGAAGATTCGTGTCATCGCTACTGACTTTAATCTAAATCCTTTCGGACCTGGAGATCAGCAGCAATCGATTCCAGACACCGCCTTTATCGAGGCTACTATGAATAAAAACTGCCCTTGTAATGCTGAAAACCTAAAATCTATTCAATACGACAGTCCAACCTTAATGAAAGGAACTTTTGGTTCTGTTAAGATCAGAAATGGAAATGGAACAGAACATCTTTATGTTGGCGGTTTTGAAGTCATTATCAATAACTGGGAAGATCTTGAGACTGCAGAATTACTGGTTCAAAATAAAGTACCTTATGAGTTAAAGACGACGAGTATAAAAGAAATGCACAGAGATATTTTTTCATGGTTAGATTTATTAGACATGAACATTCTCATCATTATTACACTCATTCTGATTGTGTCTTTGATTAACATGATTACATCATTATTGGTATTAATACTGGAAAAGACCAATATGATTGGTATCTTTAAAGCCATAGGTGGAAAAAATTCGAGCATTCGTTGTATCTTTATTTTTCATGCGCTCTTCCTCTTGTCTAGAGGATTACTATGGGGGAACATCTTGGGTATAGGCTTATTGTTGATCCAATACTACACCGGTATAATTACGCTCAATGCAGAAGTGTATTCGCTAGATACTGTTCCCGTAAGCTTTAATATTGGTCATATCCTAGCAATAAACGCACTGACCATTCTGATTTGTTTTGTCATCCTCATCTTGCCAAGTTATTTGGTAACAAAAATAAAACCTGTCAAGGCCATTCGATTTGACTAGCTCTTCCTCGCTCTCAATCATTTTCTCAATTGATTTCTCCTTGATTTTTCCCTGAAAAATGGAAAATTTGCGTTAAATTTGTGCTTCAAAAAATAATCAGAAGCAATGGCTGAAATCGAAATCAGGCTCCCAAAAATGGGAGAAAGTGTTACAGAAGCAACAATCACAAACTGGTTGAAAGAAGTGGGTGACACTGTCGAAATGGACGAACCACTGGTAGAAGTGGCGACAGACAAAGTGGACAATGAATTACCTTCTGAAGCGGAAGGGGTATTGGTAAAAAAACTATACGAGAAAGACGACGTTGTGCAAGTTGGAGATGTAATCGCTGTAATTTCAACTGATGGTGACGCTCCTACTGATACACCATCTTCAGACGCTGCTCCTGCATCGACGGAATCGGTTACTATAGCTGAACCCTCAACGGTAGCAGCCCCAGTGGCGAGCGTACAAAACGGAGCCAGTGTTGGGACATTGACTAAATCGGGACCTTCTGGTCGTTTTTATTCGCCACTTGTGCGTAGTATAGCCAAAACAGAAGGGATTTCAATGGAGCAATTAGAAACCATCGAAGGCTCTGGTGAGAATAATCGCGTTACTAAAAAAGATATCTTAAGCTATATTGAAAATGGTGTTACCGTATTAGCACCTTCTTCTCGCACGGATAAACAAGAAGATATTGCGGAAAAAGCAACAAAACCTGCAACGAAAACAATTGAAGCACCAAATGTTCAACTATTTCCGGGTGATGAGATCGTGGAAATGGATCGTATGCGTAAGTTAATTGCTGACCATATGGTGATGTCAAAACACACTTCACCTCACGTTACTTCTTATGTAGAGGCAGATGTTACGAATATCGTCATGTGGCGAAATAAAGTGAAAAAATCATTCCAAGAGTCGGAAGGTGAAAAAATTACTTTCACGCCAATTTTTATGGAAGCGATTATAAAAGCAATTAAAGATTATCCAGCTATCAATATTTCTGTAAGCGGAAATAACATCATTAAAAGAAAAGATATCAATCTCGGAATGGCAACTGCCTTACCTTCAGGAAATCTTATTGTTCCTGTTATCAAAAAAGCTGACAACTTGAATCTTATTGGCTTAACGAAACAAGTAAATGACTTAGCTAATCGCGCTCGAAATAACAAATTAACTTCTGACGACATTCAAGGAGGTACATATACGGTGACCAATGTAGGTACATTCGGAAACGTTATGGGAACGCCAATCATCAATCAACCGCAAGTTGCTATTATGGCAGTAGGTGCCATTAGAAAGGTGCCAGCAGTTATTGAAACACCTCAAGGTGATGCTATTGCAATTCGTCATAAAATGTTCTTATCGCACTCATACGACCACAGAGTTGTAGATGGTGCGCTTGGTGGACAATTCGTTCGACACGTTGCAGATTATCTAGAACAATTTGATATTAACCGCGAGTTATAAACAATTCGACGTAAAAAAGTTTGAAGCCCGCTACCTTAAAGTAGCGGGTTTTCTTTTTTTCTTAGGACATTAGATATGTCTAACTTTTCAAATATTGTAACGCTTGTCCTCGGCGTTTTGTGTTTTCAGGTCAGTTTCGCGCAGCCTGAAAAAGAAGCTATGCGCTCTAAATTAGAGGGAGCATCATTCGCTCAAAAGTATGATGTCGGTTTAAATCTAGTCTTCGATAAGGTATATATTGACGCCTTATATTTATGGCAAATTTTATTGGAGGAAGACCCTAAAAATGCTAATCTTCATTACCAAGCGGGTATGTGTCTCATCTATCTAAATAAAGAAGCTGACGCCATTCCTTATTTCGAAAAAGCGCAATACTCGGTCAGCAAGGGATATAACCCTTCTAATTATTTAGAAAGAAACGCACCACCAGATGTTCTTTACTATCTAGCTCGTTCTAATCACATGAACGGAAATGTTGACACCGCAGAATTCCAGTACAATTTCTTTTTAGAAAACGCCCACAAAAAGCATGAAAAACAACGATATGCAGGACTTGGGCCAAAGCAATGCGCAAATGCAAAACGTTTGATTGCTTCGCCTAAGCTCTTTACTATTGAAAATCTTGGGGACATGGTGAATACTGAAGATCCTGAATATAGTCCTGTCATCTCAATTGACGGAACGACACTGTTTTTTACGTCAAAAAGATTACGTGCTGACAGCTCTAACTTCGGTCAAAAAAGTATTGAAAATGGCAGATACTATGAGGACATCTATGTATGTTATAAAAATCGTGATGGCAAATGGACAGAGCCTACATATTTAGGTTTTTGTCGTCCAAGACGTAATGATGCATCGATATCTACCTCTGCTGATGGACAGACCGTTTTTGTTTACCAAGACATTAATGGTGGTGACATTTATTATTCTCAGATTGTAGATACGACTTTTAAGCAGATTCAAGAATTTCCCGCGCCTGAATTAAACACCGAATATTGGGAAAGTCATGCTACGATCAGTGTCGATCAAAATTATTTATATTTCGTTTCAGATCGCCCAGGTGGATTCGGAGGTCGTGATATCTATCGTCTAAAAAAACTGCCAAACGGTCAATGGAGTAAGGCCTTTAATTTAGGACCAACCATTAACTCAGAATTCGATGAAGAGTCGCCTTTTATCGGAGTAGACAATAAGACATTGTATTTTAGCTCAAATGGTCCGCGAAGTATGGGTGGATTTGATGTTTTCGTAACGCAAAGGGACGAAGAAGACATTTGGAGTGAACCAATAAACATGGGCTACCCACTCAACACGGTTGATGATGATATTTTTTATACGACTACTGCTGATGGAAAAACAGGTTATTATAGTTCGGAGCAGGGTGAAGGATATAGAGATAAAGATATCTATACTGTATATGGAGATAATGATTATATCCAAAACGTAGCCATCTTAACAGGTTTCATTATGACCTCCGATGGATCACGGATTCCTCCCGGCATCAAAATAGAAGTTCAAGATTTATCAGACGAAACGGGTATTACAAAATACTCACCGCGTCGAAGAGATGGTGGATATGTATTCGCTCTTCTACCTTGCCACACTTATAAAATCGACTATATCTTAAATGATACACTTACATTCCATGACATGGAACTTTATGTTCCCTGTAATTCAGCATACCAAGAAATTAAACATGAATTATTACTAGATTTAATTGACTTTTCTGTTGAAGAAAAAGTCACAGAAGAGGATTCAATAGTTGCTGAGCGTAAAGAAACCATGCCTTGTAATTTAGTTTACAAGATACAAGTTGGGGCATTTAAAAAGGATTTACCGGCCGATTATTATAAGCGCTTTAATCCTATTACCACTGAATTACTGGGTAAGAATATCACGCGATATATGCTAGGTGCGTTTGACCAATATATTCTTGCTGAAAAAGTGAGACAAGAAGTATTGACGGACTATCCAGACGCATTTGTTGTTGCCTATTTGAATGCAGTGCGTATTCAAACATCCACAGCTCGTGATGTTGAAAATGGGGTGTTGGAATGTGACGAAAGTTTGTATCCAGAGGTTGAATACCATCAAGATTCCATAGCAAATTATACCGACCTCATTGACGCGCCTGAATTCCAGTATTTCTTCGGGTACAACAAAGATAAATTTGACACTAAAAATGAAAACTTGAGAGCTTTTGTTCAAGGCATCAAAGAAATTACAGAAAAGGATCTACCTGTCACAATCTATGTAACATCAAGTGCTTCAAAGGTACCTACTAGAGGATTTAAAGACAATCAAGGCTTGGCAGTGCATAGACTAAATAATGGTAAAAAAGTTCTTTTAGACTTATTGAAAGAATTTGATGTTGATGTGAGCAAAGTAAACATCGTGTTAAAAGAAGCTTCTGTCAACGGACCGGAATACAAAAATGACGCGAGTCAGAATAAGCATATCTACGGTAAATATCAATACATCAAATTAGAATTAGAATTCTAATGGGCAAACGTCAATTACATATCTCATTAATTGCTTTGTTCAGCATTGCTTTGCTTGCTCCGAATAATTCAGAAGCTCAAGCGCTAAGCAATCGAAAAGTCAAGAAATTTGTCCGAAAAGGACGAAAAGCCTATCGAAAAGAGGAGTATTGGAAGTCTAAATCCTATTATGATAAAGTAACGGCGTCAAACCCAGATAAATCTCAGTATTGGTTTGAAGCAGGCCTAGCTTATTATGATTCGCAAGTGCAGCGTGAAGAAGCGCTCGTGTATTTTGAAAAGGCATTAGAACTATCGCAAACAGATACCATACCCGAAATATTATTTTACGCCGCTAAAACTTATCATTTTACTAGTGAATTTGAAAAGGCGATCGATTATTACAATCTTTTTCTAAAAAATGTCGAAAACACGAAGAAAGGACAACAAATGCATCAACAGGTTATTCGAGAAATTGAGACGTGCAACAATGGAATTGACCTAAGAGATGTTCACCTCTATGACGTACAAGAGATTGCAAAACTCGATGAAAATGTAAACTCTGAATACTTGGATTACGCCCCCGTTATTTCTCAAGAGGAGGATATCTTATTATTTTGTTCACGACGACCTCCAGGAAAGAAAAAGCATGTTGATGGCCTCTATTATGAGGATGTCTTTTACACCACAAGAAGAACGGGCGAAAATCAGTGGGAAGAGGCTCAAATGATCGATAAATCGTCTGGCTATATCTCCAAGGAAATCAACGATGGTAAATCACACTAAGCACCAGTTAGCATTTCACCTGATGGTAATACACTTTATGTCTATAAAGAAAATAGCATTTGGAAAAGTACAAAAGATGATGATGGTAAATGGTCTGTACCAATGCGTATGAACCAAAATGTCAATATCGGACAGGCAAATCCGAGCATCTTCATTACCCCCGACGAGACAGAGATGTTCATCGTATCCATGGGGGTTAATGACAGTTACGGAGAACGTGATTTGTACTATTCAAAAAAGGATGCAGACGGAAGATGGATGAAACCTACTAATATGGGCGATAAAATCAACACGGCTTATAAAGAGGATGCTCCTTACCTCTAAAAAGATGGGAAATCACTCTATTTTGCGTCACAAGGCCATAGCTCCATGGGTGGTTTTGATATCTTCAGAACAGTGAGAGATGAAAACGGTGAATGGGGAGAACCACAAAATATTGGCACACCCGTCAACTCAGCTGGTGATGATATTTATTATGTCGAAAATGAAGAAGGAACGCTGGCTTACTATGCTTCTATGCGACCAGGATCTTATGGTTACCTTGATATTTATACCGCAAAATACGATTGTAAGAACATTCCAACCACAGAGGTTAAAGGATTTGCTATCTATGCAGACTCTCATAAACCTGTAAATGGTTTTATTAAAATAACCAATACCAAGACCGGAGAAGAAATGGGAACATTCTCTATTGATCCCAAAACAGGTAAGTATCAAATGGTTCTACCGCCTGACAATTATTATCATCTTGAACTCACCTCTCTTAAGCCAGGATTTGAGCAAGAAGAACCGCATCAAGATGAATTTTACATACCACGAAAATGCGAAGCCTATAACCTCTTTCAACAAATAAACATACGCGAAGTTGAAACCCCGGAAGGTGAGCCAAGACAGCAAGTTGCTGAATTCAAACACGCATTATTTGATATCGATGCTCTGGTCCAGGAACAATTTGATCTAGTTGATTTTATATATGTTGAGAATACAAATGATTTTATTGGAAATATCACTGGTAATATTGCACATAGCGATAACTGGGATGGACAAGATATTGAAGTCATGTTATTGAATGAGGCGGATCAAATAGAACGTGTAACTCGAACAGACGAACTCGGCGACTTTTATTTTGAGCGCGTTGATACTGGCAAAACCTATCGTATTTTGATAAATGATGAAGATGCCAAGAATTCTTATCATAATTGGGATAAATCAAATCCTTCTCAGTTTTATATGCAGGGTATTCTGTACAATACGGTTGAGCAGAACAATATCCCAAGACCGGAGACAACGATTCTTTTAGCAGGTACTGATAAAATCCTTACTGACATGTCCGCTACCGACATTAAAGGTGAGTTCGAGTTCTTAAATCCGACAACGCCACTTGCTGTTATTGAGGAAATGAATGATAATACGACTATCACCTATAATATGGATGATTCTGATCCAGAAATTTATATTCAGCTTTCTTAACAACCCTAGATGGTACAAACGACAGTATTATGTATACGGAAAGTGTTGACCTTGTCGCCTTGAAAGAAATGTCCGAGACAGATGAGGAAATGCGTGAATTTGCCAATATTCTATTTGATTTTGATAAATTTTTCTTACGTCAAAAAAGTGAAGATATTCTTGAATCACTTTATCAATTCATGAAGGAAAACCCTTCTGTTCAAGTGAAGTTAGACGGACATACTGACTGGATTGGCACGGATGAATACAACGAAGTACTTTCTCGTAAAAGAGCGCTTTCTGCTCATAAATATCTTATTGATCGAGGGATCGCACCAAAGCGGATTACAAATGCTTGGTTTGGCGAATCGAAACCGGACGTAGCTAATGCGAATCTAGACGGTTCGGATAATCCTGTTAACCGTCAATTGAATAGACGAGTTGAAATTAAAGTAGAAGTTCCTGAGTTGGCAGACTTATACTTATCTTTGTGATTTTACACAAGGATAAAACGTCAACATGAATCTTAACCTAACAAAGGCCATTGTTTTTTTCGATCTTGAAACAACTGGTTTAAATATTTCAACTGATAAAATCATTGAAATTGCATTATTGAAAATTAATCCTGATCAATCGGAAGAGGAATTCGTTAAACGCATCAATCCAGGAATGCTCATTCCGGCAGAATCAACAGAAATTCATGGCATTACAAATGCGGATGTTAAAGACTGTGTGACTTTTGACAAGGTTGCAGAGGAAATTAAAGCTTTTATTGGTGATGCCGATTTAGCCGGTTATAACTCAAATCGTTTTGATGTACCTTTTCTAATCGAAGAACTTCTCAATGTAAACGTCCAACTAGACCTAGACAATAGACGATTCATTGATGTGCAAACGATCTTCCATAAAATGGAGCAAAGAACCCTTGAAGCTGCGCTTAAATTCTATTGCGATGAAGAATTAAATAACGCACACAATGCTGCTGCTGATACTTTAGCAACCTACAAAGTTTTAAAAGGACAATTAGACCGTTATCCGGACACCGTGAAGAATGACATGGACTTTCTCGCAGAATTCACCCAGAACAATGGGAAAAATAAGAAAATTGACTTCGTTGGCCGCTTAGCGATTAATGACAAAAATGAACCAATTTATAACTTCGGAAAACATGCGGGGAAAACATTGGCTGAAGTATATGAACAAGAACCAGGTTATTACCGTTGGATCTTAGATAATAACTTCCCGAAAATCACAAAAGCCATGCTCAACAAACACATGGCTCCTATTCTCGAAAAAGCTAAGATTGATCGCCAGAAACGCAGAGAGCATAAAACTCAAAAAATGGAGAACAAAATCAATCAATTAAAAGATAAATTCAATAATTAATCATCATCACTATGAAAATCATTTGTATCGGTCGTAATTACGCCAATCATGCAAAGGAAATGAACGCTGCTATTCCATCGGAACCTATGTTCTTCATGAAGCCGGACACAGCTCTCCTACGCGATCGTGATTTTTATTATCCTGACTTTACAAAAGACCTCCATTACGAATTAGAACTCGTTGTTAAGATCACCAAAATGGGGAAACATATCGCTCCTGAGTTTGCCGATAATTATTTTGAAAAATATGGGTTAGGAATTGACTTTACCGCTCGTGACCTTCAACGCAAATGTAAAGAAAACGGGCATCCTTGGGAAAAAGCCAAAGCATTTGACCATAGCGCTGTAATTAGTCAAAATTTCGTCCCTAAAGAAACAATCGACAAAAACACATCCTTCGAATTAGTAAAAAATGATGAGCTTGTTCAATCAGGATGTATGAATGATATGCTTTTTGATATTCCGTCATTGATTTCCCATATTTCAAAATATATCACCCTAAAACCGGGGGATCTTTTATTCACTGGAACACCTGAAGGAGTTGGTCCCGTCCAAAAAGGAGACATTCTTAAAGGAAGTCTAAATGGAGTTCAACTCTTTGAAACGCATATCAAGTAATATTCGTTTGGTTAGGCGTAAAAATCGATTGATTTTTTTTGAAATTATCCGATAATCAGCAAATAAAATAGGATAATTAAAAAAAATCCCTATTTTTGCCGTGTGTGAAGTAATTCAAACATTTATCAATTGTTAATTTTTAAAAAAATCAAATTATGAAAAAGACCTTTCTTAATTTAAGAAAAATGGGATTTGTTCTTTTAGCGGCTGGATCAATGGTTGCTATCTCATGCGGTGGAGAAACTGCTGAAGATGAAGCTACTGACGCTGCAAATGACCTTATCGAGAGCCTAAACGAAGCTGCTGACGAAATGGAAGAAGCTATGGATGAAGCTATGGAAGAATTAGAAGAAGTTGTAGATACTGCTGCTGAAGGTGCTTGCGAAGATGGTGCTTGCGAAGGTGGAGATCACTCTTGCGATCACGGAGAATAATTTTCCTTGAAAGATATAAAAAACCGTCAGTCTTGGACTGACGGTTTTTTTATGTCCTATTGTCAACGCAACGTTTGAATTTTCGCTAACTTTATAACTCAGAAAAATTCAGTGAGTTGAAGTCGAAAACCGTCAAAAAATCTATTCCAAACCGTTACCTCGATCTTGAGCAATGGCAAACAGATCGAAGAAAGTTTTTACGAGGAGCACTCCTTGCCGGAGCTATGACGCAAATTGGACTTTTCCCCTCTTGTTCTACAAAACTAAAAGAGGGGAATGATTTACTTACTGCGGAACAGGCAACCATACTTAACGACGTATTAAATATCTTTTTTCCAAATGACGGAAATGGACCCGATGCTGAAGACATTAATGCGTTTGGCTATGTCATGTGGGTGCTGCACGATACTTTGAATCGAAAAATTGAGGACAATGCCTATATCCTCGTTGGATTGAATTGGGCTGATGAAACAGCTCAAGAAATCTATTTCAGCCCTTTCGTTGAACTCAGTCAAGAGCAAAAAGAAGCATTAGTTGGAAAATTCACAGAGTTAGACTGGGGTAAGAACTGGTCATCAATGATCATTACATTAATTCTTGAAGCACTTGTTTTAGATCCTATTTATGGTGGAAATAAAAATGAAGCGGGCTGGAATTGGCTCAATCATACACCTGGCTTTCCAAGACCTACTGAAGAAAACCGATACGAGCGAATAATGGAAAAACAAATGAAATTGGTTAAGTGATGGCAGATTTTGATTGTGATATTTGTATAGTCGGAAGCGGTGCAGGTGCAGGACCAATCATCTATGAATTGTCACGCGCTGGCTACAAAGTCGTTGTCCTCGAAAAAGGACCCTGGTTAAAAACAGCTGATTTTACAAAAGATGAAATGACAGCAACGCGACGAGATGCTTATACACCAAATTTGGAAGAAGAGCGACATATCGTTGTCAAAAAGAGCTCATCGGGTAATTGGACCGAAAAAAATACCGCTGATGGCGGCTCAGATCTGTGGAATGGGAGCTGCGTAGGGGGCTCTTCTAACTTCATGAGTGCTTACTTCCACAGAATGAAACCCAATGACTTCCAGTTATACAGTAAATATGGACCTATTGATGGTGCGAATATCGTTGACTGGCCTATAAAATATGATGATCTAGAACCTTATTATGCGAAAGTAGAAAAGGTTATAGGTGTGTCAGGAAAAGTTGTTGATCACAAACATCAAGAACCGCGTTCAACGCCCGATTATCCGCACCCTCCATTAACTACAAATATTGTCGCAGACTGGTTTGTTGAAGGTGGGAAAAAGGAAGGTTGGAATATTGTTCCGGCCGCTAGAGGTATCATTTCTGAGCCAAAAGATGACCGAAGAGCTTGCTACCATTCTAACTATTGCGGTAGTTATGGCTGCTCGTCTGATGCAAAGGCAAGTTCGCGCGCAGCGCTCATCAACAAAGCTCTTGAAACGGGAAATTGCGACATAAGACCTTTGTCAAAAGTTTACCATATAGCAACAAATGGTCAAAATGAAATCGTAAAAGCCCACTACTACGATGCTGACGATAATAAGCAGAGCGTTACAGCAAAAATATTTGTCGTCGCCTGTCAAGCGGTAGAAACTTCGCGTTTATTGCTCATGAGCAAGAATGAAGAATTTCCAAACGGTTTGGCGAACAACTCTGGCCAAGTCGGCAAAAACCTACTTTTCGCTGGAGGCGGCGCTGGATCAGGCTATATTCGCTTCGATTCGCTATCAGAGGAGGACCGAAAGAAATTTGATGTTCCACTTACCTTTGTAAACCAAGCGCTTATCGATTTCTACGAAATTGATGACCCGGAATTCGGAGGTAAAGCTAAAGGCGGTACTATTGATTTTCTGATTGAACATTCAAACCCAATGCCCAAAGTCTTCCGTTCAAAATATAAAAATGGAACCTTATTATATGGCTCTGATTTAAAAGAGAATCTCCAAGATTATTTTACGAAACAGAAACGCGTGCGTTATGAAGTCTTTTGTGATTGGCTGCCAAATGATGATTGTAATGTATCCCTCGATGAAAATGTGACCGATAAATGGGGAGACCCTGTTGGAAAGGTAAAACTAGGATATCATGAGCAAAACTTAAAAGTTGGAAATTTTCTGGCAAATAAAGGAATGACTGTTCTTAAAAATATTGGTGCCATTAAGGTTACGAAATCAATTACAGGTAATCCTCCAACCAATCTTATGGCCGGTGGCTGTCGTTTTGGAGACGACCCTAAAAATAGCGTGCTTAACGCCAACTGCCAAGCGCATGAGGTCAATAATCTCTATGTCACGGATGGTAGTTTTATGCCAACCGGAGGCAGTGTTCCATATACTTTTACTATCTACGCAAACGCTTTTCGTGTCGCTGACCATCTCATCGAACGACTAGGGAAAGAAGCGTAATCCTCAACAAAACAAATAATTTTGATCCTTAAAGACGGGCTTTTTATTCCAGCGCGCGCATCAAATCTTGCAAATTGGTAATCACCAAGACAACTATAATTACCACCAAGAACACGATGAAAAGGAATTGAATCGTTCTTTTTCTGTTTTTATTCCCCTTCATACAAAATTTTATTTTAACCCCGAAAGCCAGTTAATACAGGACTTAAACGTCAATTCTAAGTCGTTTAATAAAAAATATAGTACTTTGTATTGCATAGTACTATATTTATTTTATACCTTTGACCCGAGAGTAGGACAACTTAATCCTATAAAAAGAACAAGCATGAAACTGGAAAACACCAAAGCGCAAATGCGAAAAGGCATCCTGGAATATTGCATACTGACCATTTTGTCAAATAAAGAAGCGTATCCTTCAGAGATTATTGCTGAGCTAAAATCAGCTAAACTAATTGTCGTTGAAGGCACCCTCTACCCGCTCCTAACGCGACTTAAAAATGCGGAGTTATTGCAATACAATTGGGTTGAGTCAAAATCAGGACCGCCGCGTAAATATTATTTCCTCACTCCATCAGGAGTTGATTTTTTAAAAGAACTTAAAACAACATGGACAGAATTATCTGCAGCCGTAAAAACAATTTCAAAAACCCATCACAATGAATAAAACAATAAATATCAACTTAAGCGGTTTCGTATTTAATATCGAAGAAGAAGCTTACGAAAGGCTCAAACAATATTTGGACAATGTTGGCGCGCAATTCTCCAATGCTGAGGAACGCGAAGAAATTATGAGCGATATTGAATTGCGGATAGCTGAGATTTTTCAAGATAAAATAGGACCTTTCAAAGAGGTTGTTATCATGACAGACATCGATGAAATCATTGATATTCTCGGTCACCCAGAAGATTATAACGAAGGAGACGAATCGGTTGATGAAACAGAAAATCAAAACCAAGAATCTAATAATTATGAGCGCAGAAAACGTTTATTTCGTGATACAGACAATGCTGTTTTAGGTGGTGTTTGTGCCGGATTGGGCCATTATTTTGACGTGGATAAAACCATCATCCGAATTCTTTTTGTTTTGCTCTTCGTTTTCTTTGGATCCGGTATTCTATTATATCTCATTCTTTTGTTTATTGTTCCGGAAGCTAAGACCACCACTGAGAAAATTGAAATGAAAGGAGACTTTGTTAATGTTGAGTCGATCAAACAACATTTTGAAAACATCAAGCAAAACTTAACCAATGGCGAAAAGCAAAAGCAATTTCGCTCAACCATTAAGTCAACGGTTGATCGAGGAACTGCTGCAGGCAAAAATTTTTTCGGAATAATCGCTAAAATATTTGGTATAGGCTTAACCTTAGGAGGTATATTTCTTTTTGCCATGACCTTATTTACACTATTTGGAAATAACGAAATATTACTTCCTTTTATTGGTGAGGATCGCATACCTGATCTCCAAACAATGCTGCACATCATTTATCCTGGAGATTCTCCATCTACCCTGTTTTTTGTCTGTTTGTTGATCGTCATCTTCATTCCGATCATAACACTCATATTAACTGGATTGAGATTATTATTTGATTATCGACATGCTATCAAACCATTTGTCATTGGATTGACTACCACTTGGTTTATTGCGGCAGGCATTTTGTTCTTTTATAGCCTTGAACTTGCCAGCGACTTTAAATCAAATCAAAAAATAATTGAACGCATCGAAGATCCTGTTTTAGCAAATGATACACTTTATGTAGACGTAGCACATGATGATCAATTTTCTGATTTAATTGATCCTTATAACCACTGGAATTCAGCCGAACTTATCAAAACAGATGGACAATATATTTATATGGGTTGGAGCGAACTCTCTTTCAGAACAACTGCTGATAGTGGTGACTTTAGCGTTAACATCACCAAACATTCGTGCGGCGCTTCTATCGCTTCTGCAATCGAACGAATTGAAAGAATCAATTACCCTATCCAAGTGAAAAATGGTGTCTTATTCATCCCTCCTTACATGCGTATTCCTGCAGAGGATAAAATTAGAGCGCAATATGCATCCATAGAGATCGTTGTTCCAGAGAATAAAACCATTATTTTTGGATCAAATATAGGACGCATCTACCGACATGCTGAATATGGACCAGAACCACATGGCAGCATGAGTCTTGGATCTGTTTGGATGAATGAAACAGGCGTATTTGAAAAGAACGTACAATAATCCATTGGAGAAAAAAGAAATCAAAAATATCAAAGGAAAGAAAATCCTTGTCTTGCCACGCTGGTATCCAAATCAATTAGATATCCAGCTTGGCATTTTTATTCAACGCCAGTTGGTTTTAATGCGCGAACAACATGATTTTTATGTCGTCTATGCCCAGGCTATAGAAGACTTGCCTTCAAAATTTCAGCATAAGTCAAATGAAACTTTAGGATTTCCTGAGCATGTCGTTTACTTCAGATCAGCAAAAGGTCCTTTTAGAAAAATTACCAATTTTTACCGTTATAAAAAGGCACAGGAAATGGGACTTAAATTTTGCCCAAAAAACATTGATGCCTGTCATATTCATGTTCCCTATCGCTCTGCCCTACCCGCTTTAAAACTGAACCGTAAAAAAGGAATACCATTTGCTATTACAGAACATTGGTCCGGACATATAAACGGAGCATTTAGTCGGAAAAATAGTTTCGACAAGTGGCTATATAAACGAATCGTTCAAAAAGCAAGTGTTATCAGCACGGTCAGTCAAAAGCTTAAAGATGCCTTTCAATATAATACGGGAAAGACTTCAGTAGTCATACCCAACTATATCGAACAAGGTCAAAAGAATGGCGTAATCCATAATGATGCAAAAATCAAACTTTTATCAATTGGCGATATCCATGATGCTACAAAAAATTTCTCAGGTTTATTGAAGGCATACAGAGCAGCTTTAACGGAAATGAATAATATGCATCTCACAATTGTAGGCGACGGTCCTGATCGCTACGAGATTCATCATTTAGCCAAGTTACTGAACTTTCCGCCCAACACGATTCACTTCACCGGGCGACTAGAACACCAGATAGTACTTGAAACCATACAAGATTGTGATTTCTATATTTGCAATTCAAATTTTGAAACATTCGGAATGACCGTGGCGGAAGCACTTTTCGCCGGCAAACCTGTGATTAGCACAACTTGCGGCGGACCAGAGGAATTCGTCAATACCAACAATGGAATTTTAATCGAAATCAGCGAAAATTCAACTAACCTCAAAGAAGCTATAATCAAAATGTCCGGGGTTTACAAGTCGTTCAAAAAAGAGGATTTAATTAATCCCATTGCAGATCGTTTTGGAAAGGAAACGGTAAAAAAAGCGTGGTCGGCGTTTTATGATAAATTGTTGATCAATACAAAACACTCAAATTAAATTCAACGATCGATCAATTCGGCTATTTCCATAATAACAGACTCATTCTCCTCAATATAACTTAAACAATCTTGTTTGAGATGATGAATGTTTTTTGGTGTGATATTCTGCATATCATCCGCACCAAATACGAGCTTTGGATTTAATCGGTAATAAGGTATACCCAACTCGTTTAATTTATTTTTCATTTTTTCGTTCACAGCAGAAACTGCCAGCTCCACCTTGTCAGTAACCCGCATCTGGCCCGTTCCTAAGCTAAGAAATAAATCCGGTTTAAAACCCGCATTTTGGTGATAAACAAAAGCAATTTCACTAGGATTTTTAGCGCCAATATAGCCGTCTGCATACAATTTCTCGCCTAGCTTAACTGGCGGAAACAATCCAGGAAATGCGCAACTCGCGCGAATTGCATCATCTAAACCATCACCCCACCCTGAATCAACTACAACCGCTCCGTTTGTCTCTACATCCGTTACAACACAATGAAACTGAGAAAAATCTTTTAACCTTAAACCACTAAAGTTAGCGTCAATAACCTGATTAAATGCCCTTGCCGGGTGAGGTATTTTACCAGGATGAATAGAAGCAGCTGATCGAAATTCATACAAATCCAAAACTTGCTGTATGGCCCGATCAAAATGAAAGTGTTTTTGAATACTAAATGCTCCTGAAACTATAGCGCCTGTCGAAGTTCCCCACCACTGAACATGTTGTTGATTCAAATCAATACTACTGTGCTTTGAAATCTCTCGCAACAATACCAAAGGTAAAATCCCTCGGATTCCACCCCCATCAATTGCTATAATGATCTTTTTCATTAACGCAGACGAATCACTTGACCTATATGAATAACATCCGTCTCTGTTAGATTATTTAAGCGGCAAAGATTATCAACTGTAGTTCCATATTTCCGAGCGATAATCCAAAGATTTTCCCCGTTGCGAACGCGATGTGATTTAGCATTCTTGTCAACCGGCTGCGAACTAGATGAAGTATAAGTTCGCGTCGAAGAACTTCCAGAAGGATGAAAAACCCCACTATGAACAAGTAAGTTATCTTTTACCACCTTATGCTTAAAATCAAAAATCAATTCAGGGTCAATCGGATTGTCATAAAAACGAACTTCAAAATGTAGGTGAGATCCTGTCGACCTACCCGTATTTCCGCCTAGACCAATCGGTTGCCCAGCAACAACGTCCTGATTAGGCGCTACAAGCAATTTTGAACAATGTGCGTAATATGTTTCTAGACCGTTGTAATGACGCATCACTATTAAATTTCCAAAACCGTGGTCATGATACTGTGCGTATCTAATCTTGCCATCGAAAGCAGCGTATATCGTATCGCCAGTTTCTAAATCAATGTCAACACCATTATGTCTACGACCCCTTCTATAACCATATCGCGATGTCATCAATCCGTCAAAAGGAATGGCATAATTATCGTGAAGAGAATCCAATACACACATCCATATCGTATCTTTTAATAGAGTAACGTCATTTGTTGTACAGGTAATTACTTCATCATTATTCCAATACGATTTGTAAGCGTAAGCTGTATCATTACAAACCATATCATGAACATAATCATTCATGACACCTTCAAAATCTTTTTCCTCTTGATAACACCATGTTCTATCCGCATAGATTAACATTGTGCCATTCGGTGTTTCAACCGTATCAATAGGATCGAAGAATGAATTCTGGCCAAAGACAGATGTCAGTGACAATATGGTGATGAAAATTGAGGTGATTTTTTTCATGTTACTTTATTCTCGAACGTCGCAAAGATACATATTTCGGGCAAAACAAGGCTATCTCTACTATCTAAGCACTACCTATTAACAGTTTTTAACAGTAGCGGATACCGTTGTAAACGCTTGATTAACTGAGACTTAAATGTTTTTGCTAACGATTCGAAGTGGATTAAAAGCAAGAGGATGACCACGATAGATTAAAAAAGCAGTACCTTTGCAGAAAATTTGCTTTTTATAGCAATGCTTGATAGTGGTTCGTTGTCGATAACTTTTGTGAATTTAGTTAGGGCCGGAATCAAGCCAGGATAACTAAATTTAAGAAAATGAAATTCAATGAACTAGGGCTGAAAAAGTCAATCCTTTCAGCTATTGAGGATTTGGGGTATGAAACTCCAACTCCAATTCAGGCGCAAGCCATTCCCTACCTATTAGAAAAAGAAGGAGACCTTATTGGTCTAGCATCAACGGGTACTGGTAAAACAGCATCTTTTGGTTTACCTCTAATTCATCAGGTAGACGACCAATCAAAAAATACGCAAGGACTCATTATTTGTCCAACACGTGAGTTATGTATTCAGATCTCCAGAGATTTAGATGAGTACGCTAAGAATATCCCGAAATTAAAAGTAGTTCCAGTTTATGGAGGTACGGATATTGTTAAGCAAATCAAACAAATTGAAAGAGGTGCGCAGATTATTGTTGCAACTCCAGGTCGATTGCTTGATTTAATTAATCGTAAAAAAGTAAAGCTTTGGGAAGTTCAAACGGTCATCTTAGATGAGGCGGATGAAATGCTCAACATGGGATTCAAAGAGGATATTGATTCTATTTTAGATCAAACTCCAGAATTCAAAAGCGTCTGGTTATTCTCGGCTACAATGCCTAAAGAAGTAGCTCAAATTGCAAAGAATTACATGGTTGATCCTCACGAAATTACAGTCGGAGGGAAAAACGAAACCAACAAGAATATCGAACACCATTATTATGTGGTAAAAGAGCGTGATCGTTTTGACGCTCTAAAAAGTATCATTGATTTTAATCCAGATATATACGGTTTGATCTTTTGTCGAACAAGACGTGATACTGGAAATGTAGCAGATCAATTATTATCTGCTGGATACAATGCAGAGCCACTTCATGGTGATCTATCTCAAGCACAACGTGACCGTGTGATGAAGAAGTTCCGTGACAAAACCTTGCAAATTTTAGTCGCAACAGATGTTGCTGCACGTGGAATTGATGTAAACGATATTACACACGTTATTCATTACCAATTACCTGAGGATGTTGAAAACTACACCCACCGCAGTGGACGAACAGCTCGAGCAGGTAAAAAAGGTGTATCGATTGCTTTGATCAATACCCGAGGTGGTAGAAAAATTAATAGTATCGAGAAAATAATCAAAACAAGATTTGAACTAAAAACGGTTCCGTCTTCAGATGATATTTGCGAAACGCAACTCTCTCATTCAGTGAATGCTATTTTGGATGAAAATCAAGACTTAAGCCGAATCAAAAAATTTGCTCCAATGCTCTTAGAAAAATTGGATCACCTTTCGAAAGAAGAATTGATTCAACGTTTTCTAGCTGTAGAGTTCAATAAATTCCTTTCATACTACGACAAAGCACGTGATCTAAATGCTAAAGCCTCAGACAGAGGTGGTAGCGATAGAGATAGAGATCGTGATAGAGGTCGTGGTGGCAAAAGCAAATATAAAAGTGATCCGAACGCACAACGATTCTTCGTTGGCCTTGGCAAAAAAGATGGATTTAACAGTGGTGCATTACTTCGTTTAATTTGTGATAATGCGGGTATTGCCAAAAAAGATATTGGTCAAATTGATATCCTCGAGAAATTCTCATTTTTTGACGCGAATCCTAAGATTACAAGTCAAATTTTGGACGGTATGCAAGATGCTAACTTTGACGGAAAATCTTTCAACATTGAAAAAACAAAAGGCGGCGGAGACTCAGGAAATCGATCTGGAAACCGTTCAGGCAATCGCTCTAGCAATCGATTTGGAGGCAATCGCCGACCAGATGGCCCCAGCAAAAGACGAAGCCAAAAAGGTAACAGAAGAACAAATTAAACTTATTCATTAGTCAGTAGCAAAATAATTACACAAAATGGAAATTAGAAACATTGCCATAATCGCACACGTTGACCACGGTAAAACAACTTTGGTTGACCGTATGATTGAAGCTGGTGAAACACCAATCAAAAGTGATGGTGAATTAATCATGGATAGCAACGACTTAGAGCGTGAAAGAGGTATTACCATTACTTCAAAAAACGTTTCCGTTAATTATAAAGGAACTAAAATTAACATTATCGACACCCCGGGTCACAGTGACTTTGGAGGTGAAGTTGAACGTGTTTTAAATATGGCTGATGGTGTTTGTCTGTTGGTAGATGCTTTTGAAGGACCAATGCCACAAACGCGTTTTGTTCTGCAAAAAGCGCTTGAACTAGGATTGAAGCCTTTGTTAGTTATCAATAAAGTAGATAAAGAGAATTGTACTCCTGAAGAAGTTCATGAGAAAGTGTTTGAATTGATGTTCGAATTAGACGCTACAGAAGATCAACTTGAATTTCAGACGATCTACGGATCTGCAAAAAATTCTTGGATGGGAAGTGATTGGAAAACACCTACTGGTACCGTTGAACCTCTTTTAGATCAAATACTAGACTATTTTCCACCACGCCAATTTGATGAAGGAACAACTCAAATGTTAATCACATCACTTGACTATTCATCATTCGTTGGTCGTATTGCAATTGGTCGTTTGACACGTGGCGAATTAAAACCGAATATGCCGGTTGTTTTAGCTAGACGTGATGGAAGTGAAGTAAAATCGCGAATCAAAGAAGTATTTGTTTTCGAAGGATTAGAAAAGCGAAAAGTGGAGACTGTTCAAACAGGCGATATTTGTGCGGTAACTGGAATTGAAGGGTTTGAAATTGGTGATACCATCTGTGATGCAGAAAACCCAGAGCCTTTAAAATCAATTACAATTGATGAGCCAACAATGAGTATGCTTTTCACAATTAATGACTCTCCTTTCTTTGGGAAAGAGGGGAAATTTGTGACTTCTAGACATATTGGAGAACGACTTGATAAAGAATTGGAAAAGAACCTTGCTTTACGTGTTGAACAAGGCAACTCTGCTGATAAATGGAATGTTTACGGACGTGGTGTTATGCACTTGTCTGTGCTATTAGAAACAATGCGCCGAGAGGGGTATGAAGTTCAAGTAGGACAACCAAAAGTCATTCTTAAAGAAATTGATGGTGTTAAATGCGAACCTGTTGAAGATTTAACCATTGACTTACCAGAGAGTTTTTCAGGAACAGCTATTGATGCCGTTACAAGAAGAAAAGGTGAAATGGTCAGCATGGAACCAAAAGGAGAACGTATGATCTGTAAATTCATCGTTCCTTCTCGAGGTTTAATTGGATTAAGAACCTACCTTTTGACGCAAACGGCTGGTGAAGCAATTATGACGCACAGATTCATCGAGTATCAGCCATATAAAGGTGATATCCCAGGAAGACAAAATGGATCATTAATCTCAATGGAAAAAGGAACGAGTATCCCTTACTCTTTATCAAACTTGCAAGAAAGAGGTAAATTCTTCATTCCTGCAAACGCAGATATTTATGAAGGTCAAGTAATTGGAGAAAATACAAGAGCTGGTGATTTGGTTATTAATGTAACGAAGACAAAAAAGCTCTCTAACATGCGTTCTTCTGGAGCAGATGACAAAGTGAAAATTGCTCCTCCAATTACTTTTTCTCTCGAAGAAGCTTTGGAATATATCCGAGAAGATGAGTACGTTGAGTTAACTCCAGAGAGCATCCGAATCAGAAAAGTCTTGTTAACTGAGAACCTAAGAAAAAGAGCTGGTAAATAATAAATTGTTTAAAAGCTTGTTAATAACATTCAGACAGATTACTGTTTGTAAGAGGTGATAGTTTTATTTTTGTTTTAGGCGTAAATCAAAAATTATGTTTGACGAAGAGGAAAATGAGGACAATGAAGGCATGTCGGATGCACGTTTTAATTCTGAATTAAAACGGTTCGAAGAAATGATGATGGAAGAATCGTCCATCTATTTTGATGCTGAAATCCTTGAGCAAATTATAGAACATTTCATTATCAATAATCAGCTCAAGAAGGGACTGAAAGCAGTTAGTGTTGGATTAAACCAGCATCCAACTAACGCAAACTTTAAATTGCGGAAAGCGCAGATCATGTCCACTATGGGGCAGCTTAAGGAAAGTCTCTTGCTTCTACAAGAACTTGAAAAAATCGAACCGTATAACCCGGAAATCTTTATCACAAAAGCTAGTGTTTTTAGTCAATTGCGTGATCATTTAAAGGCAATCAAATATTACCAAAAAGCAATTGAGATTGCTAATTCTTATGACTTAACGGAGGAACTGGAAGAAATCCGTTTCGACCTGGCCATGGAATTCGAAAACATACACAAATTTGACAAGGCTATCGAAGTCTTAGAGGAAATACTCAGTCACTCTCCAGACAATGAAGCTGCCATTTATGAAATTGCATACTGTTATGAACGAACAGGTGACTTTGATAAATGCATCGAGTTTTATAACCGATATATAGACAACAATCCTTATTCATTTACAGCATGGTATAATTTAGGGAATATTTATTTCCTTAAAGGCAATGTTGAAAAAGCTATTTGGGCATATGATTATTCAATCATAATCAATGATGTATTCACTTCGGCCCATTTTAACTTGGGAAATGTGTACATGCAAATTGAAGAATTTGACAAAGCAAAAGAAGCTTATTTGAATTGTTTAAACATCGACGAAAACGATGCACTCACCTTGAGTTATTTAGCCGAAGCTCATGAACGTTTAGGTGAATTTGACGAGGCTTTAAAACACTATAATAAAAGTCGTGAGATAAATCCAGAACTAGCAGAAGCATGGCTGGGCACCGGTATTGTTCTCGATATGCAGGGCAATACATTAAATGCCATTAGTTACTTAAACCAAGCTGTTCAATTGCAACCTGAGAATGCCAATTATCATCATGTTTTAGCAGAGGCATTATTCAAAATAGAGCATTATATTGAAGCAGAAGCGACCTTGGAAAGAACGATTCAGTTGTCACCGAGCTACAGCGATGCTATCCTTCTTTTAGCAAAGGTTAAGGCTATATATAGCATAGAGGAAGCTGTTGATTTTCTCTTGAGTCTTGAAAACATTCAAGAACTCTCGCAGGAGGTGCGCATTTATTTGGTTACCGTTTTATGGCAGGTACGTCAATTCACGGATGCTTTGCTTTTATTTAAGAAAGAGTATTTAATCGACAAAGATTCGGCAAAAACCCTATTTTTGTACTTTCCAGAAGCCGAAAAGATTCCGGAATTTATACAAATAATCGAAACCCACAATGGCTAAGAATTTTGAATTACCCTACATACCAGAACGTCCAGAAAAACCAAGAGAAGCTGGTGTCACAATGATGATGGACAAAGGTCTGAGCTTACGTGAAGTTGAAAACTTCATTGAAGCAAATGGTGATTATACAGATATTGCCAAATTAGGCTTTGGAACGGCCTATGTTGTAAAGGATTTAGAACAAAAAATTAAACTCTACAAAGAAGCGAATATCCGACCATATTTTGGCGGTACGTTATTTGAATTGTTTATCGCTAGAAATAAATTTAGCGACTTTCAAAAACTATTGGACAAGTACGACTTGGACCTCTGTGAGGTATCGGACGGCTCAATCATCCTGAAACATGAGGATAAGTTGAACTATATCAGCACACTGTCTAAAAATAGAACGGTAATGTCTGAAGTAGGATCCAAAGATGAAGGTATCATTATCAGTCCAGCAAAATGGATTAAAATGATGAGCACTGAATTGGAAGCGGGCTCTTGGAAAGTAATTGCTGAAGGTCGTGAAAGCGGAACAGTAGGTGTTTTCAGACCCAATGGTACAGCACACACCTATCTGATTAATAAGATAATTGCCAAAATAGATCCTAACCGCATTCTTTGGGAAGCTCCTAAGAAAACGCAACAAGTTTGGTTTATTCGATTATTCGGCCCAAATGTCAACCTTGGAAATATTGCGCCTTACGAGATTATTCCATTAGAGTGTTTGCGTCTTGGACTAAGAGGTGATACTTTCTTCGAGTTCTTACCAGAAGAAGTTGAACAACAGCTGAAACAAAAAGCAGAATAAATGACCAATAAGGGTGAAAAAAATCCTATTGGAGTAGGTCTTCGCGGAATTGCAATGGGCGCAGCGGATGTTATACCGGGCGTATCTGGAGGTACAATCGCTTTCATAACGGGGATATACGAAGAACTACTCGAGACTATTAGCAACCTTAACCTTGGATTATTAAAAACATGGAAAAAAGAAGGCTTCAAAGCCATGTGGAAAGCCGGTAATTTTGGTTTTCTTTTTGCTTTATTCTCTGGAATTATCATTAGCATTGCATCACTTTCTATTCTCATTAAACATTTATTAGAAACCTACCCTATTCAAGTTTGGGGATTCTTTTTTGGTTTGATTATCGCCTCTGTTTGGCTCGTCGGCAAAACCGTCAACCAATGGAATGTAAAAACAATAGCAGGCGTCATTGGCGGCTCAATGGCGGCATATTTCATAACTATAATGGGGCCTTCGGAAGAAAGCCATAACCTCTTTTATATTTTTATATGCGGAGCTATAGCTGTCTGTGCGATGATCCTTCCGGGCATTAGCGGCAGTTTTATTTTGCTATTATTGGGGGCCTATGAAACTGTTCTTGGAGCAGTTAGTGAAACGATAAAATCACTCAAGGACGGAAATTTTGAAATGGTCATGAGTAATGGGCTGACCTTATTGGTCTTTATTGCTGGATGCATTATCGGTCTAATCACTTTTTCGAAACTATTAAATTGGCTTTTTAAGAAAGCGCATGATCTTACTATTGCTATTCTTACAGGATTCCTTATTGGATCATTGAATAAAATATGGCCGTGGAAACGAACGTTAGAGTACTTCACTAAACCTGATGGAGAAATTGTCCCATTGGTTCAAGAAAATGTGGGGCCCGCAACATATTCTGAACATATGATCAGTATTGGTGAAAACAGCGAAGCACATCTTTGGATGACTATCGTACTTGCTGTATTTGGATTTGCATTTATTCTAGCGCTTGAATTCTTTGGTAAACGCGCAAAAAAATAACACTGGTTAATCGTTTTATATAGGTGTAAAACACTTAATTCCCGCACCTTAACTCTCCATTCAGCAAAGTCGTCGAAATACCTCAATATTCCTCGCTAATATGGGCAACCTATCAGTTTTAATTAACGTCTTAAAAGTGCTTGAAAAAATAGAAGCCATAGACTTTTCGTTGTATTTTTGCAAGCAGCAGACTCCATTATAGCAATTAGAATATGAAATTTAGATTATTTATTATAACACTTTTGGCCGTTTTCTCTTGGAGCAATAAGGTTAACGCGCAAGTTTGTATCCCAACATACGGTACCGTTTGTTATACCGGTGGCGGTGGAATTACTTATGACGTTATTGACAGTTTCTGGACTGTAGGTGGCTTGACAGATATCGATAATTTAGATACTGACTGTTGTCTTTTACCAGACAATTACTGGTTTACAGGTATGGCAGTTACAGTTTGCCCTGGTATGGTCATTGAAACGAATGTTCAATGTCAACCTGCCGCTTTTGATCAAGGCTTTGCAATTTGGATAGATTGGAATCAAAATGATCTATTCGAAGGAGTTGAAAAAGTATATTCTTCTCCCACTTTTGGAGATGAAGTGTTTACAGGTTCTTTCACCGTTCCTGGTGATGTCACTTCTGGAGAAACTTTCAATATGCGAGTGAGAAGCGAATATGCGGTTAGCGGGGCTTCAATTAATCCTTGCGACTTTCAAACCTATGGAGAAACAGAAGATTATTTAGTCGTTGTGGGTTCATGTGCTCCTACGATTTGTGAAGGGGATACTGTTGAATTAGAATTAGAAGATCTTCCACCTGGACCGTTAACTTATAGCTGGGATCCTGCTACTGATATCAGTGATCCTGCTGGAGGACCTACCGTTGAAGTATGGCCTCCAGACACAACGACTTATACATGTACGATTACATCGCCAGATAGCACTTGGGATGTAGTGCATGAGGTATTTGTTGTTTTCCCTCCTAACCCTTTTGCAGGTATAGATGATACAATTTGTCATGATATCGCAGTTCCTTACAATTTTGATGATGCGACAATTGAAACAGATGAAGATGACGTTGCTATTACATGGGATATTGCCGAATTTTTCGGACTTGGAGTACCGGCTACAATTTGGTCTCCTGATGATAATGTCCTGAATCCTGGTTTACAAGTTAGTGCTGACGGTGTTTATGACATTATGATTACAACAACTGACTTAAGCGGTTATTGCCCAGATCAAGTTGACACGGTTCGCATTACATTTTCTGAAGCTCAACACACCCTTGAGGCAACGGATCCATTATGTTTTGGATCAAGTGATGGAACAATTACAGTTACAGGAACAGGAACCTTGCCTAGTGTTGGGTTTAGCTTAGACGGAGGGCCATGGCAGCCAGATAATGTCTTTAACGATTTACCTGCCGGCACTTATGACATAACCTCAAGAGACGCTTTTGGCTGCGAATACACTAGTTCGATTGAATTAGTTGATCCTGATGAAGTAGTCATTACCGTTTCGTCTGATACATTGATCTGTCAAAATGGTACGGCAACAATAGAAGCATCTGCAACAGGCGGAGTTGATTATTTCTATGACTGGAGTATTGATGGTGCCGATGATGGCCCAATCCAAACGGTTAATCCGGTTGTCTCTCCTTATATTGTGACCGTTAGTGTTACGAATGAAAATGGTTGTGAGTCAGCTGAAGAAACGATTGAAATTACTTTGATGGATCCAATTACACTTGTCATTACAGAAAATGATTCTATTTGTCCTGGATTCCCTTCTTCACATACAGTGGTTGCAAGTGGAGGTGATGGCGATTACGAATATACATGGAGTGCTGAAGGTTCACCAATTTTTGATGCAGACAATGAAATTGACGTCAATCCAGATGAAGATACGGAATACTGTGTTACTGTAAATGATGGTTGCGAAACGACACCAGAGACCATTTGTGTATCTACAATCATTCGCCCTGTACCTGCACCTTCTTTTACTTCTGATGTAACTGCAGGATGCGTGCCGACAACAGTTAATTTTGACGCAGACCTTTTAGCAGGCGACATTGCGGTTTGGACCATTGATGGAGCTATCTATAACGATATGGAAATGGTCGCTCATGAATTCTCAGAAATAGGGTTTTATGATATCACTTTGCATATCACCAATGAATATGGTTGCGAAAATGAAATCACGGCGGTAGACTATATCGAAATCGTAGATATCCCTTATCCTGACTTCTACATCAACCCGAATCCTACTACTATCTTTAATACGGAAGTATTATTAACGCCTTCTGTAGATGGAACTGGAAATACATTTTCATGGGAAACACCTGGAGCAATACCTTCTACTTCAATAGAGGAAAGCCCAAGAGTACTATACCCTGAAGGAATACCTGGTGATTACGACATTATACTTACGGTGACAAACGAATACGGCTGTTCAAATACGGTTGGTCATACCTTAAACATCGTAACAGATGTAATCATCTATGCACCAAACATCTTTACACCTGATGGAGATGCCTTTAATGAAGGGTGGCGTATCTACATCGATGGCATAGATATCTACGACTATAATTGCAAAGTATTCAACCGTTGGGGTGAAATCGTATGGGAATCATATGATGCGAGCGCAGTTTGGTTAGGGACATACGGTAATCAAAATGCAATGGACGGAACATATGTTTGGGTCGTTTCAGCAAAAGAAAGTACAACTGACAAAAGAGTAGAATTCAGAGGAATGGTGACTATTGCCCGATAACTGAATAAAAAACATTGTACCCTCACAAAAAAAAGGACGGATGGTTAGGCCCATTCGTCCTTTTTTTGTGCTAACAGCAAAAAGATTCAGTTATAGTCAGATTTATTTGCGCAAATCGCAAATATTCATTTTCAGCCGCGTTTTTCAATTATTATAAGGTGCAGATTGGAGGTAGTTTTGAACTGTGAATTTAAAACAACCTATCATGAAAACTAAATTAAAAACAACATTATTACTAGCCATCCTTTTTATCGGAAAGGCATTAAATGCGCAGACACTTGCTGTTGCAGATTTTAACACAACAGGGGTACATGCTACTCCAAAAATCGTAGCGAAACTCGCACGATTAGAATTAGTAAAAACAAACAAATTTGTCGTCATGGACGAATCAGATATGAACGAAACATTATCTGATTCAAGTCTTGAAGATTGTTTCGGAAAAAAATGTCTGATAGCCCTTGGTAAAGAACTGGGTGTACCTGCAGTGATCAGCGGAAGCGTTGATGGCTTAGGAGACAAAATTGTCATCACCGTAAAACTAATTGACGTTAGATCACAAACCATCAAAGCGTCTCACTTTATGGAGTTTGACAATCAAGAGGCTGAACTTCAAAGAATGTTGGGTATCACAATCGGTGAAATGCTCGAAATTCCGCAAGACGAAGAAATCAAAAAGCGTTTAGCATATAACCATGAAGTGATCATTACCAATAACGTTGGTAAATTGAATAACTCTGGTCCAAGAATGGGTGTGTCATTTATCCACGAAAGTGATATGTTCGAGTTCTTTCAGCGTGATGAAATGCAGGGTGGATTAGGAATTTATCCAGCAATGACCAACTTGGGTTATCAATTTGAAAAGCAGTATATCGGAACAGAAAACTTTTCAGCTCTTGCAGAATTTATCGTAAACGTAGGCGGTATGGAACAAGGACAATTTATTCCAAGCTTCTCTTTGTTAAACGGCTTCCGCTTTGGAACTGCTGGATGGGAATTTGCCTTTGGACCGAGCTTTGGATTTAGAAGAACTTCTTTAGGTTCATTTAGCGAAAACGGATATTACTCAACAGCCAGAGATCAAAAGAACGCGCACTATAACGAGTGGGCGAATGATCCTTCAAATTTTGATGAAGAAGGCAATATGATCAACACTTATGAAGGGTTGGATAATAGTCAGTTCAGCGAAACTTTAGACAAAAGAGGAGACCTAAAACTCAATACCAACTGGTTAATGGGATTCGGTAGAACGTTTAAAGCCGGATCACTAAATATCCCGTTCAATGTCTACTACTCATACAATAAGTTTGGTGGCTTAATTGGAGCAAGTGTTGGTTTCAACGTAACAAACAGAAAACTTTCTATCAATTAATATGAAAACTCTAACGTTAATCTTACTCTTCTATTCGCTATTGGGTTTTGCTCAAGAAAACCCATGGGCACCAAAGAAAACTGAAAACCCATGGGCTACTAAAGAAGTCGAAGAAAACGAAGAAGTCAAAAAAGAAAATAAAATCGATACGGTGTCTCAAGAAGAGAATACAGCTGCAACGATTAAAACAAATAAAGACATGAAATACCACATCAGAAATACAGCGAAAAACAACTACAAATCAGGTTCCGACTTTGGTGTAGGCGTTGCAACAGGCTTATTCTTGAATCTTGGAGGTCTATTTGTTGACGGACTGATCAGTCTTCCGACTACAAAAAAAGAACAGGCGGCGATAGAAAAAACGGCAAGTGACAGCACTTACGTAGAACTAGATCCGAAAGAAGTAGAAAAAGAAACAAAAAAAGCCATTAAAGGAAAAAGAATCTTCACCTCTTTGGGAGGAACTCTTGCAGGTTCAATGGCGCAAATAGCCATCCTTACAGGAATTATCATATTCCTTTAAACAAAATTAACCAGTAAATAAAAACATTATGAAAACGCTAATCAAAATAAAACTAATCGCATTATTCATCCTATCAGCTACATTCACGCATGCAGCCTCGATTGGAGTAGGACCTATCAAAACATTTGGATTGTACGCGCCGGCCGAAACAGCCACAACGATCGCTAGATTGGAACTGATTAAACTAAACAAGTATCAAGTTTTAGATCGTTTCGACATGAAAGAAGCGGTTGGAAAAGATAGCTATAACGACTGCTATGGTAAAACGTGTTTAATAGAATATGGCAAAGAGTTAAAAGTAGACTTTATGCTTTCAGGTAATATTGATGCCTTAGGTGGTAAAATTGTCATTACCTTAAAACTGATCGATATTGATGAAGAAAAAGTTGTTAAGACACAAACTGCCGAATTTGACAACCAAGAAGCTGAGCTTCAACGAATGATTGGTATTGTTATACAGGAGATGCACGGTTTAACACCTGATCCATTACTTAAAAAACAACTAAGTTTTAGAAATGAAGTGATTACATCTAACAATGTTGGAAGAGTTAAGAATTCAGGACCGAGAATGGGAATGGCATATACGGTAGGAACATTGAATGAATTTGCGACACGACCTGAGGAATATGGTGGTTTAGAAATTTCTCCCTTCGTTTCCAACTTAGGCTACCAATTCGAGCGTCAGTATGTTGGAACAGAAAAATTCTCAGCTTTACTTGAGGGTATGATCAACTTTACCGCTTTGGAACAGGGTAAATTAATCCCAAGTTTTAGTGTCCTTAACGGCTTCCGTTTCGGTAAACAAGGCTGGGAATTTGCCTTCGGACCGTCATTTGGTTTTAGCAAAACATCTGTCGGATTTTGGACTGACGAGAGTAAAGATTTACTTGGCGAGACTAGTGCCCGTTATTGGACAGAATCTGAATTTAACGCCTCTGAATTCTCAGAAAACAAACTAACTGACTATGGTTATAGCTATACGAGAAATTTAGATAGCCGTGGAAGATTAGACTTTAATACACGTTGGATTATGGCTTTCGGACGTACGTTTAGATCAGGCGCATTAAACATCCCGGTTAACGTATTTTACTCTAGCCAAAAAGGTGGTGGAATGGCTGGTTTCTCAGTTGGTTTTAACATTACACGTGAGAAATCTAAAGTGAGATAAACTTGTGATCAAGGAAAGTATCCTTTTGTAGGACTTTCATTAACCCAGGGGGAAAGTTTAGGTTGGACTTTTCCCCTTTTTTTTGATTTGGTTTGATTCTTTTCAATGGAATATTAGCTAAATTTAAAGCATGATGAACCAACTTTTCAGCCTACTTACCTTATTGCTAATCTCCTTTTCTGCTCATGCTCAGCAAGAACCTTTTTTAAATAATGAGACTTATACTTTCGATCAGACGGTCGAAACTTATAAAGATTTAGCACAGGCTTTTCCAGAAAATTCCAAATATCTAGAATTTGGACAATCAGATTTCGGAAAACCGATACCACTCTTTTTAATGAGTGCTTCCGGCGAATTGGACACCTCATCAATTCAGCGAAAAAATGTTCTCCTAATAAATAATGCCATTCATCCCGGAGAACCTTGTGGAGTAGACGCATGTGTCTTTCTTGCCAAACAATGGCTAGAGAAAAACCAAATACCCAAAAATGTCATTATTGCCATTATTCCTTTGTACAATGTTGGCGGCGCCCACAATAGAGGTTGCTGTTCTCGAGCAAATCAGAATGGCCCTGCAGAATACGGTTTCCGCGGAAATGCGAAAAACTTAGATTTAAATCGAGACTTCATCAAGGCAGATAGTCGGAACACCCATTCTTTTTACGAAATATTCAAATGGTTAAACCCCGCAGTTTTTGTTGACACGCATACGTCAAATGGAGCCGATTATCAGCATACAATGACCTTAATCACCAGTCAACTCGATAAGATGAACCCTGTCTTAGCGCATTACACCAAAAATAATTTAAACCCTTATCTATTTAAAAAAATGGAAAAGGACAACTACCCAATGGTTCCTTATGTTCATACCCTCAAAAAAACACCAGATGATGGCATTTTTGACTACCTTGAAACACCGCGATATTCAACAGGATACACCAACCTTTTTAACTGTGTCAGCTACGTTTCTGAAGCCCACATGTTAAAATCATATCAAGATCGCGTGATGTCTACCTACAAATTCATTGTCCATTTAACGCAATTCTTAAGTAAAAACGAAGAGGAAATCTTTCAAATTCGAAAAGAAGCGAACCTTTACCTTTCACAACAAACAGAACTTGCACTAAATTGGGAATTGGATACGACTCGATTTGACACAATTCCATTTAAAGGATATACAGCGACCTACAAGACCAGTGAAGTCACAGGAAATAATCGCCTCTTTTATGATCGCAATCAACCTTGGGAAAAACATATCCGATATTATAATCGCTATAAAGTGACAGACAAAGTTGACATACCCAAGTACTATATCATTCCGCAAGCATGGCGAGATATCATGCATTTAATTGCGGCGCAACCGCATACCAGCATCTATAAGCTCAAAGCCGATTTAGAACTGGATATTGAAGGTTATTATATCAATGATTACAAGACCAGACAAACGCCATATGAAGGACACTATTTACATTACCAAGTGGACGTTGAAAAAGTGACTAAAAGGGTCGGATATGTCAAAGGTGATTTTGTCATTCCAACTCAGTCTCTTGCGAAAAGGTTTATTGTTGAGACACTAGAACCACATGCACCGGACAGTTATTTTGCTTGGAATTATTTTGATGCAATCCTTCAACAAAAAGAATGGTTTTCAGCCTATGTTTTTGAAGATGAGGCGGCTGAAATGCTGAAGTCAGATGCTACGTTAAATGCAGCTTTGGAGGCAAAAAAAGAATCGGACTCTACTTTTGCGAAAAGTGATTTTGCACAGTTATATTACCTCTACAAAAAATCTGACCATTACGAAAGATCGGCTAATTTTTATCCGGTAACCCGTTTGACAAATGAAATAGATATGACGCTTCTTACTCCTGCAACTTTTTAGTAACCTTCTTGTCTTTTTTAGCGTAGAAAATCATGAGTAGGACTGGCAAGAATAATAAGTCTGCCAAAAGAGCAAAAATGAGTGTAAAGCTAATCAGCAAACCAACATAGAACGTCCCTAAGAAGTCAGAGAACATGAGCAAAAGAAATCCTGAGCAAAGAATCAAGGTTGTCAGGATAATGGCTCTTCCTGTGGATAAATAAGTTCTTTTCAAAGCATACATGAAGGACTTTCCACGATTCAATTCTAACTTTAATTTACTCATAAAGTGAATCGTATCATCCACAGCGATACCAAAAGAGATTGTAAAAATAATTGCCGTAGAAACTTTCAATTGAATTCCTACATACCCCAAAATAGCAGCTAATAAAACCAGTGGCAGAATATTAGGAATGATTGCTATGACGACCATTTTAAAGGAACGAAATAACAGCCCCATCAATAAAGCAACGATCAATACAGCCAATATCAAACCTTTAGTTAGGTTCAAGGATAAGCTATTCATATTTCGATCCAACAAATGACCCGTTCCTGTAAACTGATAGGCCAAAATACTGGTATCCAACTCCGTGTTAAAAAATGTATCAAAACGTTCGTTCTTCTCAACTATCGCATACCGCCCTATATCACCAATCGTACTTGAAAAACGAGCGTAGGTTTCTGTCGTATCAACATATAGCTGCAATAAGCCAGACCGGTCAAATTTCTCCAAACGTTCAACAAATTTCTTAGCATCTTTTTTATTCGGAAACTTATAAAAGTCTGTATTACCTCCGTGCTCTGTTCGATTGGATATTTTTATGACTTGTACAATAGAAGCCGATTGTTTTAATCCATAATCGGCTACTAAAAAGCTATCAATTTTATTGAGCGCATTTAATACCTCATAATCGTAGATTGAATGTTCGTCCTCCTTGACATTAACAGACAGTTCAAAAGGGCGTAACCCCATAAATTCCTTATCAAAATACTCATAATCTTTTCTCAATTCGCTGGTATCTTTCAAATCTTCAAGCAAATAATAATTACTTTCCACCTGAAGCGCTCCATATATGGCTATAGCAACAAAAACAATAGCTCCTACCCCAACCTGTTTATAATATTTTAAAACCCATGCAAAACTCCTGTGTAAAATTGGATACCACGTATTTCTTGTAAAACCAGTTTGTACTATTTTAGGTGGCTTTGTCAGAATCAACATAGCCGGAAGCATGGTATAAGCTAGGAAAAAAGCCATCATAACCCCAAGTGCAATGAAGATTCCAAAATCATGAACGGGCTCCATGTTAACTGTTAAAAGCGTCAGGAATCCGATGGCTGTAGTGACTGAAGTCAACAAGGTTGCAAAACCAATTTCCTTATAAGCTACCTTGACCGCTTCAAATTGCGATTTTCCGAGACGAAGTTCGTCAAAATATTTAGTCACGAGGTGAATAACGTCCGACATCGCAACTACAAAAATAATGGACGGTAATACCGTTAAAACTAAATTGATCGGTTGCCCTATCACCGCCATAAATCCTACAATCCATAGCATTGAGGTGGCTACTATTGCAAGTGGCACGACTAAGCCCCAAACGGATCGGAACATAAAGATCAAAAAGACCATCACTAGTACGAACGAAAGGCCGATAAAAAGCACTGTCTCGTATTGCATGGTATCGATATAAAACCCAATACCTATAGCACGTCCAGCGTATTTATAATCTTCAACGTTGTGATCTTCGAGATACTGGGTTAGATTCGCCTTTAAAACATCACAATTATCCTTTGTCATGTATGGCCTATGCTTCAGCGTTATCATGAGCGCCTTCGCATCCTCTCGAATAAAGAACCCTACCAGTTCTGGCCGGTCAAAAATACGAGCTGAGTCCTCCGCTAATTTTGTTGGATCATCCAGATGAATATAGGGCTGAGAATAGACTTTTGGAGAAAATGGAGTCTTAAAAAAGTCCTCCATATTGGTTAAACATTGTACCGATTCTACCAGCGAATCTGCCGCTATTGTCTTGATCAACGCGTCTGTTTTCAGGAGGAAATCGTGATCAAAAACACTTTGATCACCTCGCTCTAGAGAGATAAAAACAAAATCATTATCAGTTTCGAATCTTTGACGGTGTTCTGCTAAAAATTCAGTTGCTTCATCCCCTTCAGCAAAAAAGGCCTCAAAATCGTAATCAAAGCGGATATCCCAGACTTTGAACAATAGAAAAGCGGAAATCGCTGAGAGGCAAATTAATACAACGTGGGAAATTTTTTTATATCTTACCAACCCAAATGCCCTTTATCTCGTTAACAAATTGTAGATTTGACTGATAACCAATCAAAAATTTTGACAAATTTAAAACGATTTTTATGAAAACACCCTTACTTTTATTAGGAATTTGCGCATCAATTGCTGGGACAGCTCAGACAATTACCATTGATGATACGCTTTCAACTGGCGATGCAATGACCTATTTTGTTTTGGATAGTAATGCAACAGCCTACGAAGACGTTACAGGTGAGGACGTTACATGGAACTATGACAACATAGCGGCTTATGCAATTCCACCAAATGACAACAATGTTATTGACGGGGCTGATAGTGATTTTGCGGATGAATTTCCAATGGCAAGATACACTGAAGCTTTTGAAAATAGCGTTCAAACTTATTTCACGAACAATGATGGCGCTAGTCAAGTGGTTGTTCATGGTTTTGTATTTCAAGAATTATCAAACGATTTTGTTATCAAATATGACGTAGATCCTTTGATCTCTTACCAATTCCCAATGAACTTTGGAGACACTTATTCAGATGCCATTGAAGGAGTGGCGGTTGTGCCTTTAGCTGGAGAGATTGAAATTGCTGGAGAAGCAACAATTACTGCAGACGGAACTGGTATTTTAAAATTAGGTGGTACAGATTATGCAAATGTTATCCGTGTGCATACCTTAGAAGTTTCTGAAGGGATTATTTTAGGTACACCTGCAATCATTACACGTGAGAGCTATGTATACTACGATATTGCTAGCTTCAATATGCCAATCTTTGTTCACGCAACAGTTCTAGCTGAGCTAGGTGCTGGCGGAGATTTTGGATTTACTGCGGTATACGGAAAAGATGAGATTACTGATTATGTTGGTATTGAAGAAGAGACAAACACTCCCGTTTCTTTAAGCATCTACCCTAACCCGGTTGCTGTGCCTTTCGCTACAGTATCCGTTTCAGAAGGAACTTCAAAATTAACTATCTTAAACTCTGTTGGACAAGTTGTTCAAATCATTAACAACCCGCAGACTACTGAAAAAATTGATATTTCAGGTTTAGATCGTGGTGTATACTTCGTTCAAGCTGTGAAAGGTTCATCTACTAAGACAGAGAAGTTTGTTGTAAAATAAACAACTCTACCCAAAGTTTTAGACGTCTTGTTTCTTATGAAGCAAGACGTTTTTTTATTTTGCTATTAAAACTATTGAAGACTTACCCATTCTATTCATTATTTTTGCATCGTGAAAGAAGAAGTAGACAAAGCAGCAAAAGTTATTCAAGCCGGAGGAGTTTTACTATATCCTACAGATACCATATACGGATTAGGATGCGACCCCTCGAATGAGGAGGCGGTTGAACGCATCATGAAAATAAAACAACGCTCGCCAAACAAGAGTTTCATTCTTTTGGTTGATAACGAAGCCCGCCTTAAACGATATGCGAAAGTCATCCCTGAGGTTTGTTATGATTTGATTGATTATGCAGATCGTCCATTGACAATAGTTTATCCAGACGGACAGCATGTTTCGAAACAAGTTCTTGCTGAAGATGGTAGTATTGCTATTCGTCTGACGAATGATCCTTTTTGTGTAGCGCTGATGCGCGCTGCAAAATGCGGACTCGTATCTACATCCGCCAATATTTCGAATCAAGCCTATACAGGGGCATCTTTGGATGATATGCCAGAAAGCATAAAAGGAGAGGTTGACTATATTGCAGATCTTCCATTAAACAACCGAAATGCGAAGCCATCTCAAATTATCAAAATTGGAGTAGATAGCCAGTTTAGCATAATTCGCAAATAAATTGAATTTAGCAAAAGACATAGAAAACGAAGTATTCAGAGCTGTCAGTAAAGTAGGACAAGAAAAAGGATTGTCTGCTTTTGTGATTGGTGGATTTGTTCGCGATTTAATCTTAAAAAGACCGTCGAAAGATATAGACATTGTCGTTTTAGGAAGTGGCTTAAAAATGGCAGAATGGGCCGCCAAAGAATTAGGAGTAAAAAAAGTAGCTTACTATAAAAATTTTGGGACAGCAGCCTTTAAGTATAACGATCTAGAAGTTGAATTTGTAGGTGCTCGAAAAGAATCTTATGATCGAAATTCAAGGAAACCCATTGTTGAAAACGGTTCCTTGGCCGATGATCAAAACCGTCGTGATTTCACGATCAATGCACTTGCTATAAGTTTGAATAGAAGTTCTTTTGGGGAAGTGATCGATCCATTTGATGGTTTAGTGGATATCAAAAATAAAATTATTCGCACACCACTAGAGCCGGACAAAACTTATTCGGATGATCCTTTAAGAATGTTACGTGCAATTCGTTTTTCAACACAGCTTGGATTCAAAATAGAAGACGAATCATTCGATGCGATCAAGGAGAATGCAAAACGTTTAGAGATAATATCGCAAGAACGAATAACAGATGAGTTAAACAAGATAATCCTGGCTGATCAGCCTTCGCGAGGATTTAAACTACTTTTTGACACCCAACTATTACACGAGTTTTTTCCGGAAATGATTGCACTGCATGGGGTCGACAAAAAAGATGGAAAAGCGCATAAAGATAATTTCTACCATACCCTTGAGGTACTCGACAATATTTCTAAAAACACTGATGATTTATGGCTACGATGGGCAGCAATCATGCACGATATCGGCAAACCGAGAACCAAGCGATTTCACCCGAAAGCAGGCTGGACATTTCATGGTCATGAGGAGGTGGGAATGCGTATGACAAAAGGCATCTTTAAAAAGTTGAAATTGCCATTAGATGCCAAACTCAAATATGTACAAAAGCTCGTACGCCTGCATCTGCGACCAATTGCATTGGTGAATGGGAGTGTAACGGACACAGCTGTGCGGCGATTATTATTCGAAGCAGGCGATGATATTGATGATCTTATGGCGCTTTGTAATGCGGATATTACTTCTAAAAATGAAATGAAAGTGCAGAAGTACCGCAGAAACTTTGAGAATGTCCGTCGGAAATTAAAGTCTGTTGAAGAAAAAGACCATGTCCGTAATTTTCAACCGCCAATTACAGGTGAAGAAATTATGGATATCTTCGGACTCAAACCTTGCAAAACGGTGGGTGATCTGAAGAATGAAATCAAAGAAGCTATTCTAGAAGGGACTATAAGAAACAATTATAATGATGCTTATACTTACATGTTAGAGCAAGCAGAGAAATTGGATATTCACCCTCGTAAACGCTAACAGAACAGCTGTATTACCATAAATCTTTACCGCCGTCTTAACTTGGCCTTGTGGAAAACTCCAAATACACAGCTAAAAATCGTTGCTTAATAGGTCTATCTTAGCTTGAAAGTATTATAAGCACCCCTGAATTATGCTCGGACGACTGATAAAGAAAAAGCTGGACACAGATAAAATGGCCAATGTTTTTGTAAACTCATTATTAGAGGTTACTGAAAATGGATTTGATGATGTTCGTGCTATGATTAATGAGGATACGGCATTTATCGAATCTCCAAATGTACCTTCTGTAGCAGCAGATAAGTTTTTACTCATCGTTATTGTGGGTAATCTTCGATTTCTAGAGGATCATTTTGAGGCAGATGAAGCGCGAGAAATTCACCAAATGATTATTGAGAAACTAGCTGCTATCTATGATATGGACTTTGCAAGTTTCGAGCAAGTAATCAAGGATTATGATGCTTTTGTATCGCGCGTTAATCACCCATCAAAAAACACATTGTATGGCATGTCAAAGGCAGTTTTCCACAAGTTCAATCTGAACGGCTTTCAGGAGCCTTACTTTAAAAATATGCGCACACCAAATCCATTATTTTTAAAACGAATGGATGAAATCATGATGAATTTCCTGTGGGATTGGGAAGCATTTTTCAACCGCTACAAAGTTAACTTCTGATAAGTAATTCAGGCCCTCGTTAACTTCTTACAAATATTGATCTACCAAGTAAATAATGGCGGCCATTGCTGCCGCTCCCAATTCTAATTCACGTTTATTGACCGCTTCAAACACATCCGCCTCTGAGTGATGATAATCGAAGTAACGCTGAGAATTAACAGACATTCCTAATTGCAACATCTCTGGATAATATTCACGCAACGGACTGATGTCAACCCCTCCGTAACCGGGATTAAATTTCAGTAAGTCATAATACTTCAGCAACGGCATAAATGAACGAACAAAGGCTAATTGCTCTTCATTTCCTACTACATCAAATCCGAGTGGTAAAAATCCGCCTCGGTCCGTTTCAATCGCACATAGGTGTTTTTCCTTCTTTTCTGCGGCAAATTTGGCATAATTTTTCCCTCCAAAATTGCCATTTTCCTCATTCATAAACAAGACGCAACGTAAGGTGTGATTTGGCTCGTAGCCCAGGTCTTTTAAAATGCGTAATGCTTCGATCGATTGAACAATACCAGCACCATCATCATGAGCACCTTCGCCCACATCCCAAGAGTCTAAATGACCTCCAAATGTGATGATTTGGTCATCTTTATTGCCCGATAATTCACCAATCACATTATGCGAAAGTTGATCTGGATATATGCGACAATCCATTTCCATCTTTAAAATGACTTTCCCTTTTTTCAACCATTTTGTTAGAAGATCTGCATCATTGGTACTAATCGCAGCACCTGGAATGGGATTCACGCCTTCGTCATAATGCATAGACCCCGTGTGCGGATGATCGTCTGATGAGGATGCCATCGAACGAATGACCACTCCTTTTGCATTTAATTTGGATGCTGCATTTGTACCTTCCCATCTTTGATCAACACATGCTCCATAGGCTTTAAAGGTTTGAATCATTTTTTGATCAAATGGTCGATTAAAAAAGATAATCTTTCCTTCAACTTGAGAAGGCTGCATGGCTTCCAACTCTTCTATCGACTCAACTTGTAGCACTTCGCCTTCAATTAATCCATGGGTACCAACCGAACCCCCAAGCGCTATTATATGCAGTTTATATACTTTTCCTTTTTCATCCGTCAGCCAAGCAGCTTCTTTCGTTCCGCGCTCCCAATGTGGTACTTTAATCTCTTGTAAATAAACCTTATCCAATTCATATTGCTCTAGGATTGACTTGCCCCACTGTACAGCCATTTTTGCTTCGGAAGACCCCGTAATACGGGCCCCGATATCTTTGCATAATGATCTTAAATTTTCATAAGCATGACCTTGAACAAGCGCCGTGTCATAGATCTTTCGTATAAAAGTTGAGTCAGTATTCGAGAACGCATTAAAACTAAAAGCAATGATTCCCAACAGTAGCATTTTTCTCATGGTGATTCGTTTTGCCCAAAGATATTGATTTTTCAGGAGGATGAGCAGCGCCGATGACCCCTATTCCATTTCCTGTAGAAAGGGAGGGTTCCAGATATTCTCCACCCACACTATTTCCATGAAATTGATTTCAATCTTATCACCTGTTCGGTTCCACAATTGAATTGATAGGTTATCATCTGGCAGGATATAGGTAGGAACTTTAAATGCAAAGAAGCTATAATGTTCTGGATGATAACGCATCATATTTTCTTGATCATGACCAATCCAAACAGGCTTATCCTGATGCAGAATGGACGCTCCATCTCTTGTTGCTGTAAAGCTAATGGTCAATCCTGCTTCAGGAGGCAAGACCCCAGAAACGTTGACCTTTATATATCCTTCTGTTTGGGGCAGGTCTTTTTCTTGAAATTTAAATTTTGGTCCAACCGAATGCTCCCCATCCAACTGATAGTGGGAGCCAGTTTCATCAACTTGTTTTGTAAGGGATTCATCATAAACCCATTCCCCGATTTTCTTATATGTATCAAAGGTTGCCAATACTTCTTCCGCTCGATCAATTTTATGCGATTCAGCTTTTTTTAAGAGGAATACAGATCCATTATTGTAGCGCTCATAATCAACAATTTGAGGATAGAAATGCAATACCGTCTCGAATGCTTGCACCAAAGTATTCCGAGAGGAGAAACCAATAACGCAATATTCTTCAGGTCTAGATTGCAGTGTCTCATATAAAAGATAATCGTCCCCATACTCAACAATCGACCAATTAAAATTTAATGGTTCTCCACCCCACTCTTCTTTATAAAAATTGATGTACTCGGGATTGTTAAGATTGTAAATCGTATAAATATGCTCGGCTCCGTATGTCTTCTGCCAATTGGCCATCTTGATTCCAGGTTCTTTGAACAAAGCAAAATGTACGTTTTGAACATATTTTTTTTCCTGAACTGTAGACACCAAAACAACTAAGAGCATACCAATCATCGGATATGGATGAGATGGAATTCGACTAATTGGAATAGCGATTAATAATAAAAGGTAAGGGAAAGCAAACAACATGACCGGAAACTTCAAAATGGGTGTCCCGATATATGAATAGACATGTCCGATGAGATAAATTCCAAAAAACCAAACGGCTGCTAAACTCCATTTTCGAAATGAGATTTTATTTCCATTCTTCCCTTTCCACCATCCATAAACAATGGCTACTGCAAGAACAATAATAACCGTCCACGATTCATTAAAACTGTGGAACACAAAATGGAGTAACCAATCTGATTCGGGGGGCGCTAACCACTGTAGCCCTCCAACTTGCAAGTGATAGATAGTAACGGGAATATGAGGAGCAAACAAAACAAGTGCTATTAAAGCTGATAAAAAATAAGCCTTCCAAGTTGTTTTTTTCAAAAGGAAAAGACCGGTAAACCCCATAAATATAACAAAGAAAAAAGCAAAATAATGAGAATACATAGCGCCAGCAAAACCGATTGATAAGGCTATAATACGAAGGGTTGAAATTGACTCCTCTTTCAGCAGTCGATACAATTGATACCCAACAAGTATCGTAAAGAACAGACCAAAACTATAGGGACGGGCAAATTCAGAATTCAAAACGGAAAAATAGAGCACGGCTAATAATCCAGCTGCAATTAAACCAACTTTTCGATTAAACCAGCGTTGGCCCAATAAGAATAGTAGCAAAATTGCGCCTACGCTTAACAGTATAAAAGGCAATCGCATCGACCATTCTCCTTTGCCAAATCCCAAAGACCAAATCTTCATAAAAACTTGAACACCTGCTGGGTGCATATCCCCCTTCTCGACACCCAAGTCGATAAGGTCTGAAAAAGAAGTATAACGCAAGCGACTTACTGCGCTTAGTTCATCATTGGAATAAGAATGCAAAACGGCACCCGTCATGCGCAGCGAAAAGCCGATTAAGATAATGAATATGATATCTACATTTCGCCGTATCCAGGACATGGTTTATGTCATTTCTCTTTGTCTCACTGCTTCATATAAAACCATACCTGCTGCAACTGACACATTTAAAGAGGCTATCGATCCAACCATAGGAATCTTTAATTTCATGTCTGCTTCTGCAAGTATTTTCATGCTGACACCATTTTCTTCAGATCCAACTACTATAGCTAAAGGCACTGTTAAATCATTGTCTGGTAGAATAGATTTTGTTTTTTCCGTTGCTGCGGCAATTTGAATCCCGCTCTCTCGCAAATAATGCAAAGTTGAATTTAAATCGTGTGATTTACATACGGGTATTTTGAGTAAGGCTCCCGCGGAAGTTTTTATCGCGTCAGCAGTTATTGATACGCTGTCTTTTTGTGGAATAATGATCGCATGTACACCGAGACATTCAGCCGTTCTCGCAATTGCCCCAAAATTTCGAACATCTGTTAATCTATCTAAAACGAGAAAAAGAGGCATCTCTCCTCTATCAAAAAGCTGATCAACAATTGGTTCAATTTCTTGATAAACAACCGGTGAAACTTGTGCAATAACACCTTGATGATTTTTACGCGTCATCTTATTCAGCTTGTATATAGGAACAAACTGTAAATGATATTTTTTATCTGCTAATGCATCCTTTAATTCATAGAAAAGCTCTTTTTGCATTCCGCGCTGTATGTAAATCTTATTGATTGGTCGCTCGGCCAGCACAGCTTCAATCACTGCTCGGACGCCATAAATGATATCCTGATCCTCTTCGTAATTTCTTTTTTTCTGATACATGCGGTAAAAATAATGATTCCCTCTTACAAATGACTACCTCTGGTCTTCTGTTCGCAAATGATTCCATTTGCTCATTCTTGTAAAAGTAAGGTAAATGATTCCTGCTACACACAAAGCAGCAGCCCATAAAAAGAGGTATATAAAATTATCAGGTTCATTGTTGTAGATCATTTGTGAAGAGAATGTTCCAGCAACGATACCTAATTCCAAAGCAATAAACATAGTAGACATCCCTCGTCCCTTGAATTTCGGTTTCGCCAAGTCAGCAGTCCAAGCAAATATGGTAGGTGAACAAATGCTTGCTGCTACTCCGAAAACAACAGAGCTCACTAAAAATTGACTTACCGTGGTTGATGTTCCGGTAATTATCGTTCCGATGGCCATTAATATCAAGCCTACATATAAGTTCCTCCTAGCGCCAAATCGATCGTAAAACTTACCTGACAAAAACCGTGTCACCACCATAAACGAGACATTCACCATATAGAACATCCCTTTATTCGACATCCCTAAATGTTCACTAAAGTCAGGTACAGTCATCATATAAATCCCTGAGCACATTGCAGTAATAAACATGATAATAGATGGATGAATGACCTCCGGAGCTAATATTTCATTCACTTTTGGTATTATTTTCTGCCAAAGTGATAACTGGTTATCCTCCTCAATGCCAATCGGTTGATCGATCGTTTCATTTGTAGTTTGCGCTGACTCTCGCTCTCGAACAGCTAATAACATCAAAAAAGAAACAGCCCCCATTAGACCTGAGACGATGAACAAACCTTCAAATCCAATCGTCTGCTTAATGGGACTGCCAATGGCTTGACCGCCACTAAAGCCTAAACTTATAGTTACGCCGAAGAGCCCCATTGCTTCGCCTCGCTTACCTCGTGGAACAATGTCCGCAATCAATGCCGTCGCACCAGTCGGATGGAAACCTGTGCTAAAACCATGAAAAAATCGTAAGGCCAAAAAACCGGTTACAGTAAGAAAAAACGGATATAAAAAACTAATTAGTATGCTGACAAGAATACCAAAATACATGACCGATTTTCGGCTAATATTATCCGCTATTTTTCCACTAAAAGGTCGCGCAAAAGCGGCTGCAAAAGTCCAAAGACCAAGAATCAACCATTTATAATCTTCTCCGCCTAATCGAGTCAAATAGTCATTCATTTCTGGCAGTAACATATTGAAGCTCATCATAAAAACGAGCATATTCAAACATAGCAACCAAAAAGATAATGGATACGTGCGGAGCGAATCAAAAAAAAGCAGGGGCTTTTTCATTCCGCAAAGGTAGCTGATTTAGAATGATTTGTTCCTCAGAAAAACAAAAAAAAGGTTATTCACTTAATCGTTATAGACGATCAGGTAAATAACCTTTTACGCTTACTTAAACTTATTGAATTTATTCTTCTTCTGGATTGTGATGACATTGACGTTTGCGCATTTCATGACGCTTTTTGTGCTCTGCCATTTTCGCTTCGTGTTTTTCGCGCTGCTCAGCAGTTAAGACTGCATTCACTTTTTCGTGATGGGCATCTTTTTTTGCTTTAGCGCGTTCTTTCAACTTCTTCATCTCAGCCCTGATTTCATCCATCTCTTTCATGTGCTCTTCATTCAATGATTTGATCTCTATAGCCTGAACCTCTGTTAATTCCAGCTCCGCTTTCATTTTTTCAGTACGCTTTTCCGCTCTTTCTTCCATAGTCATTTTTTCAAATTCTTTGCGGTCTTTTCGCGGTTCAACGTCTTGAGCGAATGAACTCCCTGCAATGGCCATCAATCCAATTAATCCTAATAATGCTACCTTTTTCATTTTTGTAATTTTTATTGTTTCTGCTCCTATGACCGTTAATAATTAAATAGGTTTAATTGAATTTGTTTTTTTTTATTTTGCAATCAACTTTTTGCTTCAAATAGACGTCTGTATAGAAACCAACCGTCATGCGCAAACTATTATATATCTGCATACTAATTTCAAGTTCTTCTTGGAGTCAAACCATACTACCAACTAACTCATCCCCAGCTGACGATAATGTTGCGCCGATTGGTTGGACCATTATTGCAGGGAGTACAGATATCTCCAATAAAGATTATTGGGCTGGCTGGGTAACCTACCCTTGGACTGAAACAGTTGTTGACCCGCCAAACGGACATACCGTGTGGGTAACTGGTTTTTTTAGTGAGGTCGTTGGCTCCACGATCACCGACATGACCATTGGAGAAGAGTATTCTTTTAATTTCTATATGTGCGAAACCCGATCAAATGCAGGGGGAACACCGACGCTATACGACGGTACGTTAGTCATCACGCTAGATGGAACAGAGTATTTATACCCATTTACAGGCGGTACCTCTACGGATTGGTCATTAGAAAATTTAACGTTCACCGCCACAGCAGAAACTATGGATATTAGTTTTAATTATGGCGAGCCTTTGGAAGTCAATGGTAATTTTTGGAACGTTTCCTTCGGTGAAGATGCCGTTGAAGAACCTTGCGCTTCTTTAACCACAACCGTTTCAGCAACCGATATTTGTGTAGGTGAAACGGTCACATTAGAAGCTTCGTCTGAAACAGGTGGAACCGTAACTTGGGATGGTGGTGTTGTTGAC
>Ga0181553_10000086_pt1 | contig 63895 bp, 57 predicted proteins | sample 011ome_17_FD_133753 | JGI IMG/M metagenome (GOLD analysis project Ga0181553, IMG submission 133753) | Coastal salt marsh microbial communities from the Groves Creek Marsh, Skidaway Island, Georgia - 011502XT metaG (megahit assembly) | ecosystem: Environmental > Aquatic > Marine > Intertidal...
AAAAAATCCATTCGTCGTTTCATTGCTCAGATTGATAAAGGAAATTATGAGAGTGAAAACGCTCATGTGATCCAGAAATATGATTTTGTCAACCTCACAGATATTCAAGTTGAATTGTCTGATATGGTTGGACAAATACGAGCTGATTATAATGAGCAAAAACGCTATGTAGAAAATGTAAGCCACGAACTGATGACGCCAATTGCCATTATTCGAGGTAAATTAGAATTGCTGATCCAATCGCCCAATATTACCAAAAACGATTTTAAATTAATAAATGAAATCCTTATTAAATTAGATCGATTAACACGAGTGAATCAAGCACTCGTACTCTTGTCTAAAATTGATTATAACCATTATTCCGAAAAATCTAACGTTTCACTTAACGCCATCCTTGCTGAAACTATAGACCTTTTTGAAGACCAAATTCACGTGGATGAATTAAGCATTCGCAAAGAATTGAATGATGAGGTCATTTTTTATATGAATGAAAATTTGGCTTATATTCTCATTAAAAACTGCATGAAAAATGCAGTTATTCATAATATAGAAGGCGGATATATTCACATAACAGCATTACCTAATAAAAAAGGCATCCAAATCACCAATAGCGGACCAGTGATACAAGAATCAACGGATAAACTATTTGAAAGATTTGAAGTAGCTGGGGAGTATGAGGACTCTATTGGTCTTGGTTTATCAATCATGTCACGAATCTGTGAAGTCAGTCATATAGACCTGTCATATACCCATCAAAACGGAGTTCATACTGTAGAAATTAGCTTTGAGGCTAAGTAAAGAAGTCCTTTTCTCTTTGCTGACCAATTGTTTCTCCAGATTTACTCCAGATTTACTACCGAATATCTCCAAAATTACTCCTGAATTTATTCAGAATTGTTTCCAGAGATTTGTTTTAACAATTTAAAAGTTGAATAAGAAATGGAAAATAATCAGCGAGTAAAAGAAATTCAGGAATTAGACATCCGCGTCCTGCACTTCCCTAAAGAAGATGTTTTTTTTGCTCCTCGTGATATAAAACGTCGCGAGCAGGCCATTCAAAAACTGGGCGCATTACAAACATCTGTTTGTATCACCTTTCAGGATGTTGAAGGGGCCAAAACAGTTGTTTCAAAGGTTAAAACATATGCAAAAGACCTAATTACGCTTGCAGGCAATGCAGGTATACCTGTTCACCGAATTATTCAAATCGATCAAATCAAATAAATCTAGTACCATGAATAGACGTGTTTTTACTTCGTATAGCAAACTGAATGTAGCGGCAAAAAAAGCATTAAGCTGCGCCTATCCAGAAGGAGTGGATGACATTTTAACAACTATGAAAAATGTTTTTTCAGGAGAACTCTTTAAAGGGTTTGTTTTTGACCATGATGATGTTACTTATATGGTCGAATGGAATGTAAGAAATAATTTTTCTGTGGCTGATTTTTCAGACGCCGAATTGGGTGAATCTGAAACGGAAAATGATGAATTGGAATTAGAAGAGGATTTTTAACACGCCTATGAAGCAAAAAACGAAAGTATTGATCGAGTATCAAGGCAATCTGCTCTTGCTAAACCCATTGAGTAAGGAGAAGCGAACCTTGATTGGTGGAACTGTAGATAAAGGAGAATCCGTTTTCCAGTCTGTGATCCGTGAGGCTGGGGAAGAAGCTGGAGTCCAATTGGATAGCGCAATGCTAACAATAGCTTATCGCCAATTGGTCACCATCAATGAGAAACCTGTGCTTTTTCATTGTTTCCCTATTCGTGATATTCCCTTTTTATTCGAATTAAAAGAAAAGCATAAATTTCAAGCATTGGATTGGATTCCGACTCAAGACGGGATCAAATTACTCAAAGGAGTCGAGCGCATTGCCGCTCAACGATTGTACAAAAAAATAATTAAAAACAAGACCGGACGATCTTATTCGATCGGCGCATAGCCCGCCTATAGGCATATCTTTAAAATGAAAAACAGATATATGGATTTAATCGAACAAACGTTCGATTTTCCACAACCCGAATTTCAAGTTTCGGAGAACCATGAATTAGCATTTCATGGTGTTGATTTAATGGCTCTGATAAAAGAATACGGAACACCGTTAAAATTCAGTTATCTACCTAAAATCAGTGAAAATATACAACGTGCAAAAGATTGGTTTCATCAAGCCATGAATAAGCATAATTATGCGGCAAAGTATCATTATTGCTATTGCACCAAAAGCTCACATTTTAAACATGTTTTAGATGAAGCCTTAAAAAATAATATTCATATCGAAACCTCTTCGGCTTTTGATATCAATATCGTGCAGACCCTTAAAGCGGAAGGAAAAATCCAAAACGATACATATATTTTATGCAATGGTTTTAAACGCGACCAGTATATTGAAAACATCGCCACATTAATTAACGATGGACACAAAAACTGCATCCCAATCATTGATAATTATGAAGAGGTAGAGTTATTGTCTGCGCGTATTAATGATCCTTTTGAAGTTGGGATTCGAATAGCGTCAGAAGAAGAACCAAAATTTGAGTTCTATACCAGTAGACTGGGTATTGGCTATAAAAATATCGTACCGTTTTATGAAAAAGTATTGCGCAATAACCCGAACGTTAAATTGCGTTTATTACACTTTTTTATTAATACTGGAATTAAGGATAATGCCTATTACTGGAACGAATTGCGCAAATGTCTTAATGTCTACACGAGTCTAAAAAAGATTGCGCCCAGTTTAACCGGTTTAAATATAGGAGGAGGTTTTCCGATTAAAAACTCATTAGGTTTTGATTATGACTATGAATATATGATTGATGAAATCATCTACCAAGTCAAATCAACGTGCGAAGAGGCGAGTGTTGAGGTGCCTGACATCTTTACTGAATTTGGCTCATATACTGTGGGTGAGAGTGCAGGTGCTATTTATAATGTCCTCTATCAAAAGCAACAAAACGATCGTGAAAAATGGAATATGATCGACTCTTCATTTATTACAACCTTACCGGATTCTTGGGCAATCAATAAGCGCTTTATCATGCTGCCAATCAACAATTGGGACAAAGAATATGAACGCGTTTTATTAGGGGGGTTGACGTGTGATAGTGATGATTATTATAATTCAGAACAGCATATCAATGCAATCTATTTACCAAAGTTTCGAGAGAATAAGCCACTATACATCGGTTTTTTCAATACGGGAGCTTACCAAGAGTCGATCGGTGGTTTTGGAGGATTACAACACTGTCTGATTCCCAACCCAAAACACATTTTAATTTATCGAGATGAAAAGGGTGAGATTCAAACACGACTATTTGCCGCGCAACAAACGGCTGATGATTTTTTACAAAAATTAGGTTACTAAAATGAAAAGGAGAACTTATGCAGGAATTCCAGAAGAATTTGGTCGTTTGGAAAATGCAAGTATTGTATTATTACCTGTGCCCTATGATGGAACAAGCACATGGCAAAAAGGAGCTGATAAAGGACCGGAAGCTTTTTTATCGGCATCCGAAAATATGGAGCTGTATGATATCGAAACCGATGAAGAGGTATATCGCAAAGGAATTTATTTAGCAGATGCGGTAACAGAGAATTCGTCTCCCGAAGAGATGGTGGAAGCGGTATACAGTGAAACTAAATCCTATATCACAAAGAAAAAATTCGTCACCATTTTTGGAGGCGAACATTCTATATCAATTGGCACAATTCGGGCTTTTAATGAGTCATTTGATGATTTAACGGTTTTACAATTGGATGCTCATGCAGATCTAAGAATGACCTATGAAGGTTCGGCTTGCAATCATGCATGCGCTTTACACGAGGCAAGCAAAACGACTAATTTGATTCAAGTGGGCATTCGCAGCATGGATATAGCTGAAAAAAAATGGATGAATTTTGATCAAACTTGGTTCGCGCAGGACATGGAAGAGGAGGAGTATTGGCAAGATGCTGTAATTGATCAAATGACAGAGAATGTCTTTATTACAATTGACCTCGATTGTTTTGACCCATCCATCCTGCCATCAACTGGAACACCAGAACCAGGCGGGTTAAAGTGGTATGAAACTCTGGCATTTCTAAGAAGGACTTTTACAGAAAAAAATGTCGTAGGATTTGATATTGTAGAGCTTTGTCCGAATGATGTCGATAAATCATCAGACTTTCTCGCCGCGAAACTATATTATAAAATGTTGAGCTATAAATTTTGTTTAGACGATTCAGAAGAATCAGAATAGGCGCATTAATTACAAAATGAATTATATAGTTTCAGCATTTCACATAGGTCGACGTATTCAGTTAACCAAGGTACTAGCAAAGTTTAATGATGAAATCATTAAAGATGAAACATCTTTTATTCTGCTCAAGCGAAGTGAAGAATCGTACCTCTACCTAGATTATGGTAGTATTGTTTTCTGTAATTATAAAGAAAAGGAGATGATCAAAATCATCCAACTGATTGCAGGAGATGACGCCGATTACTCAACTTTATCCTCAGAAGAATACGAAATCATTGAAGCGCCAGGAGAGCCGGAACAAGTGCATTTTAACACCGTTACCACTGAATCATTTTCTGTAGATATTCTGCATATTGTGATGTTCAATCTCTCTCAGAGCGTTGCCCTTGAAAATTATCAAAATCGAACCAATAATTTATTGCAAGAAACAAGAGAAATCTCGGATAAACTAAAAACAACAGGGGATATCGGTCTAAAACGACCTGCATTAAGACAGTTTATTGGTAAAACAATGGTTCTGAGAACGCGAATTGCAGAGAACCTCCTCATTTTTGAAACCTCAGATTTAGCTTTGTCAAGCGAGCAATTGTCCCGCTTGGATAATGAATTGAGAGAACAATTAGACATGGTCAATCGGCACCATGGCTTGCAATACAGCTTGAATATTGCAAAGGAAAATCTCGACCTTTTTCGAGAAATATTACATCATAAGCAAAGCAGCACTTTAGAATGGATCATTATTATTTTGATTCTTCTAGAAGTGGTAGACTTAGTCATTTCTAAAACATTATAAAATTCAAAATGAATCAACCTATATCAAATTTTATTGAGAAGTATTTTCAGCACTTTAATGCAGCAACATTGGTGGATGCCGCTAAAGCATACAATACGCAACTTGATCAGGAAGCTAAAATGTTGGTTTCATTAGCTGGAGCGATGAGTACCGCAGAGCTCGGTAAAATCTTCGCAGAAATGATCCGGCAAGATAAAGTGCATATTATCTCTTGTACCGGTGCTAATTTAGAGGAGGATATTATGAATTTAGTGGCCCATTCGCATTATAAGCGAATTCCAAATTACCGAGATTTAACTCCTAAAGATGAATGGGCCTTGTTGGAGAAAGGACTTAACCGCGTCACCGACACCTGTATTCCAGAAGAAGAAGCATTTCGACGTTTGCAAAAACATATTTTCAAAGTTTGGAAGGATGCTGAAGCAAAAGGGGAACGCTATTTTCCGCATGAATATATGTATAAACTCTTGCTGTCAGGCGTGCTTGAAGAATATTATGAGATAGATATCAAGGATAGTTGGATGTATGCAGCGGCTGAAAAGAATTTGCCGATTGTTGTGCCTGGATGGGAGGACAGCACAATGGGAAATATCTTTGCTTCTTATGTGATGAAAGGTGAATTGCAAGCCTCTATTATGAAGTCGGGTATTGAGTATATGACTTATTTATCAGATTGGTATATCCATAGTAGCAAAAACGGAATCGGTTTTTTCCAAATTGGAGGAGGAATAGCGGGAGACTTTCCAATTTGTGTCGTACCGATGCTTTATCAAGACATGGAAATGGTGGATACGCCATTTTGGAGTTACTTCTGTCAGATTTCAGATTCAACAACAAGCTATGGCTCCTATTCAGGAGCCGTGCCCAATGAAAAGATAACCTGGGGTAAATTAGATATTGATACCCCAAAATTTATTGTTGAATCGGATGCGACAATTGTAGCTCCGTTGATTTTTGCCTATATCCTCGGCTACTAAAATTTTGGCTTATGATGAAAGAAATCAATGCCGTTTTCAAAGGTGTGAAAGAATCAAAATACTTCTTTGAAACAGACGAAGCACAAAAACGTGAAATGATTTTTAATAAAGCGAATAAGTCTTTAATTGAAGACTTTGACCTTTTTGGGAAAGAAAGTATAGGACGATTGTTCCGACTCAAATATTTCACCGAAGCAATATCGGATCGAGATATTCATATCTTATGTGACATGGAGCGATTGTAAAAAGATGGTTTAATTGGTTGAGACGCCACGTGATGAATCAAGGTTCTATCTCTCCTGCTTGTATCAATGCGCCCACCATAATAGGGACAAAAAGAACCGCAACTCTGTGTTCTAGCGGTAAGTCCGATGGGAAATCACCATTGGCATCCCAGTCGTCCCAATCATTTGAAAAGGCGGTGCGCACATCTAAATGATATCCTTCAAAATCAATATTCCAATCATCAAAATCATTGCTGAATGTGGTGCGAACATCGGCATGCCACCCGGTGGTCGTTTCGTCAATATCCCAGTCATTCCAATTATTAGAAAAGGAAGTTCGCATGCGTATGGTATGTCCAGAACTAGTCAGTTTCCATTGATCCCAATCCTCCATAAAATCGGTTTCGATGGCTCCTGTAACACCAGACCCACTGAAATTCCAGTTATCCCAATCTTCCATAAAAGCGGTTTCGACATCCACAGTTGAATCACCGATTTTAAATTTCCAATCGTCCAGATCATTTGAAAAGGAAGTGGACATTTCAATGTTGGAGCCATAACTTGGGGGATAGGTCCCTCCTCCTCCAGAAGGTGTAATCGTTTCGGGCTCACAACTCCAAAGAAGCAAGGTAAATAGAATGATAGACATGGTGCGCACTTTCGAAAGGTTAAGGTTTATTATATTAACTTCGTTATATGCAAACACCCACAAGAATAATGCCTGAATTAAAGAACTATCTCAAAGGATATTTTTTTGTTCCTGAAAATGATCTCGATCATATCGCCAGGCTGTTTAAAAAGGAAAAACTGAACGCTGGAGAATATTTCGTGAAAGCGGGTCATTATGCAGATAAACTCAGTTTTGTCAATTCGGGAATTTTGAGAATATTTTTGCAAACAGAAAACAAAGAAGTCACCCAATGGATTGCAACCGAAGGGTATTTTTTAGCCGATTTAAGAAGTCTGATTTTTGACCAGCCCGCCCGTTGGTTTATGCAAGCTGAAACAAATGTTGAATTATTCTCGATTTCAAAAGAAGATTATAAAAAACTGGCTACGATCATTCCAGCTTCCAAGTCAAAGGTTCTGATTCAATTTTTGAAATTTACACAGAATCGTATGGCGATAATCCGATTGTTATTCAAGGTGCTGGTGCTTGCGCAGAGGTGACTGCAAGAGGCGTTTTTGGTGACCTTTTAAGGGTAGCAGAGCAGAAATAAATTCAAGTGTTATACGAATGGAGCAGGGGTTGTTTTATACAACTTCTGCTTTTTTCTTTTCTTTTTTTATCGAACACATTAAACCTTTCTCTAAAAAATGAGTCTTACCAAAAACGCAAAAACCATCAAATACTATAACTTAGTAAAACTGATACGATAAAAACATGAGAAAAAATTGTCTATTACTCATTGCATTACTGCCCCTTTATACAGTAGCACAAGGCCTTTATGATATTGATAATATAACTACCATTGACCTTACATTCGAAGAAACGAATTGGGATGAAATAATGGATGATTATTATGAAGCTGATCTGGACGAAAGATTAGTCGGAACGATTGTCATCAACGGAGAATTTTATGACAGTGTAGGGGTTAAATACAAAGGAAACAGTACTTACAGTCCTGATAATCTAAAGAATCCCCTAAACATCAAAATTGATCATATTCTTGATCAAAAATTCCAGGGATATACCACCTTCAAATTATCCAATGGAGATAAAGATCCTTCATTTGTTCGAGAAGTGTTGGGCTATGAGATTGGGCGTAATTATATGGATTTACCATTGGCTAATTATGCGAAAGTTACCATCAATGGCGATTATTATGGACTCTTCACGAGTGTTGAATCGATCAACGATGATTATCAAGAAAGACGTTTGTTTGTGGATGATGATAATGTTAGAATCAAATGCAATCCACAATCGGTAATGGATGGTTCTTCACTAAAATATTTAGGGTCAGATACAACGAATTACTATGATTATTATGAATTAAAATCGGATTTAGGTTGGGAGGAACTGGCAGATTTTACATACGAATTGGCATATAATACTGAAACCATTGAAGAACATTTAGATCTCGATCGTGCAATCTGGATGTTAGCCTATAATAACGTAATGGTCAACCTTGATTCGTATTCAGGTCCTTTTCGTCAGAATTATTATATGATCCAAGATGATGATGATCGTTTTATGACCCTCATTTGGGATTTAAATCAAAGCATGGGTAGCTTTTCGATGGTTGATGGAGGAGGAGGAATGGGCGGTCCACCAAGTTTAGATGATTTGATTGAGATGGAATTATTTCTTCGCGAAGGTGATTCTGAATACCCACTGATAGCTAATTTATTTGCGGTTCCGCGCTACAAAAAGATGTATTTGGCACATTTAAAAACGATCGCTGAAGAATTTATTGAAACAGGAGATTATTATGCACGAGCGGAAGAATTGCAGGATGTCATTGCAACCGAGGTGGCCGCAGAACCAAATGGATTTTTTACCCCGGCTGAATTTGAAAGTAATTTAGATGATGCTGTTGGCGGAGGACCCGGTCCTGGTAGCGTGTATGGATTGTCGCAAGTAATGGATCCACGAATGGACTATTATGAAAGTCTCCCAGAGTGGTTATATATTGCTCCAACTATTTCAGATATTTCACCATCAACCGAAAGTCCAACGGCTTATGCGGATATTTTTATCACCGCGACAATTGAGGGTGCCAGTTATGCTTATTTAGGGTATAGGGATAGACTTCAAGAGCGGTTTACAAAAGTGGAAATGTTAGATGACGGTTTACATGGTGATGGAGCAGCAGGAGATGGAGTTTATGGCGCCATGGCAACCTTATCAGCTAAAGATGTTCAATATTATATCTATGCAGATAATGATAATGCAGGAAAGTTTTCGCCGGTTCGAGCAGAGCATGAGTATTACCATTTGGCTGTAACTGCACCTGTGGTGATTAATGAAATGATGGCCAGAAATACCGAGACGGTTACTGATCAGGATGACGAATATGACGACTGGTTAGAATTGTACAATACCACTGATGCTGACATAGATTTATCAGGTTATTATTTATCGGATAGACCGAATGCGGAACCCTTGATGTGGTCATTTCCAGAAGGAACAACAATTGCTGCCAATGATTATTTGATCGTCTGGTTAGATGAAGATTCCTTGCAAGAAGGCTTACACGCTAATTTTAAATTAAGTGTAAGTGGTGAAACCGTTTCATTTACAGGTGCTGATGGGTTTGAATTAAGTCGAGTGACAATGCCGGAAATGTATTCAAGCACAACTTACGGGCGATATCCAAATGCAACAGGTCCTTACATTCGTATGTTCCCTACTTTTGACGCAACCAATAGTTATACGGCTTTATCTTTACCAGAGGATCTTGAGTCTAACGTTGTACTTTCGATTTATCCTAATCCGGCATATGAGCGTTTGATCATTGATTGGCAAGAGGAAGCAACTCCTTTTGTGATTTACAACTCACAGGGAGCATTGATTCATCAAGGTCAATTGACGAATTTGAGCGAGCTAAACGTTGCGGATTGGGTTGCGGGTATGTATATCCTTATCTTACCTGAACATCATTATTCAGATAAATTTATTGTCCAGCATTAATTCATCAGCCATGATTAAAGGAGCTTCATTACCAGTTGTATTTATTTTTCTTTTAATTGGATGCACTGAAAGTAAATCAGAAAATGACGTAGATGCCAGCATCATTCAAGTTGAAACCGACACGATACAAAATTCAGCTTCAAACGAAGAGAAGAGCTTCAATGAAGATGAACTCGTTGAGGAAGATTTGCCTCAAGAGCCATGCCATACAGAAGTATCCGCCTTCGTCTCAGATGAACCTGGAGAGCCTTACACCAATATTCGAAATGCACCAGGAGGTGAGGTCATTTTAAAATTGCCGCATGAGTCCGAGGATGATTATTTTATACTAGAATTAGATCAATACGTAAGTGGTTGGTTTCGAATAAAAGGAACTATAAATGGTAAGACCGATTATGAAATTCCGCCAGGAGAAGAAGGTTGGATTCACCATTCCGTCATATCGGCTGGTTCAAGAAATTATGGCAATCAGCCCATTCACTTTTATGAGGAACCCAATGAAGATACTGAAGTAAACGTAGTACTCGATTATGAATCAAGTCTCATTATTTACGAAGCGTGCGGAGAATGGGTTCGCTGCTCGTATTATGATTATGAAACCGGTGATAAAGTTGAAGGCGGCTGGATAAAAACGGAATGGCTCTGCGGTAATCCGTTGACGAATTGTTGTTAGAGCAAGTCAGCTGCGGCCTGATTTAATTGATCAAATTGAAATTGATAACCTTTTTCCTTGATCAGTGTATTATCAATTCGACTACCTTCTAGAATGATGATTGACATCTCTCCAAAAAGCAGCTTGAGCATAAATCCAGGTACTTTTGGAGCCCATAGTTTTTTGCCCAATTGTTTTGCCATGGCTTGTGTCAGTTCTGCATTATTAACGTGCTCAGAGGCCACTGCGTTAATTGGACCGCCGATTTGGTCGTTTTGCAGTAGATGCAAGTAGATACCGTTAATGTCTTTTATATGAATCCAAGGCACATATTGTTTTCCGCTTCCAAGTGGCGATCCGATTCCCATCTTTATAGGCTTAATGAGTTTCTCCATAGCCCCGCCTGTTTGCGAAAGAACAACACCTGTTCGCACCATAGCAACACGATCTGCGACTGAAGAAAATTGTTCTGCTGCTTCTTCCCATTTTACGCTGACGTCAGCTAGAAAATCAGTACCTGCTGAATCAGTTTCTTTATAAATGTGCTCCGTGGTGCGCGATCCATAATAGCTAATACCTGAAGCGGAAATAAATGACTTTAATCGTAGGTTTTCTTCTTTGACATGCTTTAAGATGAGGTTTGTTGTCTCAATACGGCTGTCAAGGATGATTTTTTTTCTGGAATCTGTCCAGCGTTTATCGCCAACTCCAGCACCCGCTAAATGTATGATGTGATCAACCTGATCTAGAGCAGCAATATCCATTTTGCCTGCCGAAGGTGACCATTTAAAAGTTCTGAATTCGGCGTCCTTGTCAGTCGTGCGAGATAGATGCCGTATACGGTAACCATGGTCAGCCAATAATCGACTTAGAGCCATTCCAATCGTTCCTGTTCCACCCGTAATTAAGACATTTTCCATAACTTTTATTAAATATACTTTCTTTTATGCTCGTTCTTTTGACTTTAACACTTCTTTAAGTTTTTGCTAATTCAAGAGCTTTTTTAAAAGTGTCAATGGCCCGAAGCCGCGCCATTTTATGATCGACCATTGGCCCTACATAATTCGTTTCAAATTCGGGAATCCATTTTTTTATGTATTCGAATTTAGGATCAAATTTTTCTTGCTGCGAGGTTGGGTTAAAAACTCGAAAATACGGAGCTGCATCACATCCTGTTCCAGCCGCCCACTGCCAGTTTCCATTATTTGCAGATAAGTCAAAATCCAATAATTTTTCAGCAAAATAAGCTTCACCCCAGCGCCAATCAATCAGCAGGTGTTTAATCAAGAAACTAGACGTTACCATGCGCACACGATTGTGCATAAACCCTGTCTTATTCAGTTGTCGCATGCCTGCATCAACCATCGGATAGCCAGTTTCTCCTTTACACCATTTTTCAAATTCTTCCTCATTATTCCTCCATTCAATACCTGCATATTTTTTCTTAAATGGTCCGTCAACAACATGCGGGAAATGATGCAAAATTTGAGTAAAAAAATCTCGCCAGATGATCTCTGATAGATAAGTCTGGTTGCGTGGATTCGAATAATAAATCAAGCTCCTTAAACTAATCGTGCCAAACCGTAAGTGATGGCCAACACGTGTGGTTGCATCTTTTGCTGGTATATCCCGGTGGAGATCATATTTATCTACCCCTTTTAAATTATATTTTGGAATGGTGATGGATGAACGCTTAAATCCAATTTTTTTGAGTGCTGGAAACGTATGTCGTGATTGTGTGAAATGGGTTAATAATTCAGGATCGTCTTCAGGTATATCGATATTCGTCCGCTCAAATTTCTTTAGCCATTTATTTTTATAGGGGGTATATACCGTATAGGGCGTTCCGTCATCTTTTAAAACGTCATCTTTTTCAAAGAAAACATGATCCTTATAGTCATGAAACCCAATCGCGTTGGACTCAAGAAGAAAACGTACTTTATGATCACGTTCTACTGCCTGAGGTTCATAATCCCGATTGGTGTAGACATGATCGATATCAAATTCTTCGATCAGCTCTTTCCAAATTTCGATTGGATTGCCATGCTTAACAAGCAAACTAGAACCCAATGATTTTAGTTCAGTATTGATTGATTTGAGTGAGTCCCAAATAAACGTAACACGGGCATCATCTTCAGGTAACTCATCTAAAATGGAGGTATCAAAAATAAATAAGGGCTGTACGTTTTCATTCGCGGAAAGCGCTGCCTGCAAACCGGTATTGTCATTTAGTCTTAAATCTCTGCGAAACCAAAAAAAAGTTGTTTTGTCCATCTGGTTTAATTCAATATTTGAATGCTTAATGCTAACAAGTGGTGTAGATGCTTTGTTCTATTTTTTATATTCGTCTTATGAAACGATATTTCTTTTGGATAGGTTTGCTTGGTTTTTATGCTTGCCAATCGCCAATAGAGTCAAACAAAGTTAATGCAGTGGATGAAGATTCGCTCATAACAGACTTAACGGAAAAAGTGGCTGAAATCATTGAAGAAGATCCCGGTTTGGTAGTGCCCGATTGTTTGCCAGAACCATCTTTAACTTTTCTTGAGGCGAAACAAGAAGGAAATCTGATGGAGAAATATGCACCAACTAGTAATGAATTTCCAATCGATGAGATCTACCTATACTTTCTCTTAAGCACGGATAGTTTAAGTGAGAAGAAAATGCTACGCAAGGAACCAGAATATGATTTATATATTTGGCAACAAGAATTCAACGGCGCTACATATACCTATAATGGATACCAAAGTGGAGCAGGTGGAGAGATAACTTCGCGATGCACTGATCGATCACAATTCTTAAAAGTAATCGATGCTGTAGTTAAACATGTTCCATGTGATGACTGCTATAATCCAGAAATGAAATGGTATAAAGATTCAACTGTCTACGGCGTCGGAGACGGTGAAGTCGGTTGCAATTATTATGTTGAAAACGATAGTTTAGGCAACTATAGACTATACTGGTATTGCGGATGCTAAAAGCTTAATCAGCCAAATTACTACTTAACCAACGTTGCATATCTTCCAGTGGGATATCTTTTGCTTTTGCCAAGCGTTCCACTTGATCCATTTGTACCTTTCCGACACCAAAATAGCGCGATTCTGGGTGAGCAAAATACCATCCACTTACGGATGCCGTTGGCAACATCGCCATCGATTCGGTTAATGATACACCGGTTAATTCAGTAGCGTTTAAGATATCAAATAAGCCCGGTTTTTCAGTATGATCTGGATTTGCAGGATAACCTGGAGCTGGTCGAATACCACGGTATTTTTCTTTAATCAGATCCTCTTGCGTATAGGGTTTCGTTTCATAACCCCAATAGTCCGTTCGTACCAATTCATGCAATCGTTCAGCAAAAGCTTCAGCTAAACGATCGGCTAATGCTTTTAAAAGAATAGAGTGATAGTCATCATGATCCGCTTCGTATTCAGCTAATTTCTTTTCAATTCCCAATCCGGCAGTAACTACAAAACCACCGATATAATCTTTTAACTCTGTTTCCCGCGGTGCAATAAAGTCAGAAACACAAAGATTCGATGCTTTGGCCGATTTTTTTAATTGCTGACGCATAGCATGTTGCACATGAAGAATTTCATCGCGATTGTCATCTTTATAAATGGCAATATCATCATCATTAACTGAATTAGCCGGCCAAATTCCAAAAACGGCTTTGGCGGTTAGCCATTTTTCAGCAATAATCTGATCTAACATCTGATTGGCATCTCTAAAGAGTTTTTTAGCTTCTATTCCCATCGCTGGGTCTTCAAGTATTTGCGGATACTTAACTCTTAATTCCCAAGTATGGAAAAATGGCGTCCAATCAATATAATTCCGCAATTCTTCTATGCTATAATCGTCAAAAAGCTTGGTGCCTTTTAATTTTGGCTCTTGAAGGTCTTCAGCTTTCCAATCAATTTTTAATTTGTTTTTTCGTGCATCGGCTAGATTGAGATAAGTCTTAAAGGCCTTTTTCTTATTATAATTATTTCGTACGATCTCGTATTCGTCCTTTACAGCACTGGTAAACTTGTTTTTTTCTTCACTTAATAATTCACTGACTACCGTTACTGAGCGAGAAGCATCCGGAACATAAACCGTCTGTCCTTTGGTGTAATTTTGATCAATTTTCACAGCGGTATGTACTTTCGATGTGGTGGCTCCCCCAATCAATAATGGAATATTCATGCCGTCTATTTCCATCTCTTTGGCAACATGTACCATTTCATCTAATGATGGTGTAATTAATCCACTCAGACCAATAATGTCAACCTGTTCCGCCTTAGCGGTTTCTAAAATTTTATTAGCGGGCACCATAACCCCAAGGTCAATGATGTCATAGTTATTACAACCCAAAACAACCCCGACAATATTTTTACCAATATCGTGCACATCACCTTTTACAGTGGCTAATAAGACTTTTCCCTTTGATCTATTATCCGCTTTGGTTGCCTCAATATAAGGTAGGAGATAAGCAACGGCTTTCTTCATAACTCTTGCTGATTTCACAACCTGCGGTAAAAACATTTTTCCGGCTCCAAATAAATCTCCAACCACGTTCATCCCTCTCATGAGATGTCCTTCAATCACCTCAATAGGCGCGTTTACAACATGCCTCGCAGCTTCAACATCTTCTTCTATATAATCTGCAATTCCTTTAACTAAAGCATGTGTAATTCGATCTTGTAAAGGCTCATCACGCCATGCTAAGTTGACAACTTTAACCTTTCCGTCACCTGAAACGGTTTCGGCAAATGCCAGTAAGCGCTCTGTTGCATCATCTCTGCGATTGAGTAAAACATCTTCAACATGGTCCAATAAATCTTTTGGTATATCGTCATAGATCTCCAGCATGGATGGGTTTACGATGCCCATGTCCAAGCCTTCGTTTATACCATGATATAAAAAAGCAGAGTGCATCGCTTCTCGCACGACATTATTTCCGCGGAATGAGAAAGAAACATTACTGATCCCTCCGCTTACATGGGCGCCGGGTAAATTTTCACGAATCCAGCGTGTTGCTTGGAAAAAATCCAAGGCGTTAAGTTTATGCTCATCCATCCCTGTTGCAACTGGAAAAACATTTGGATCAAAAATGATGTCTTGTGCAGGGAAACCAACGGTGTCAACCAAAATATCATAGGAACGTTTACAGATTTCAACGCGCCGTTCATAGCTGTCCGCTTGTCCATCTGTGTCAAAAGCCATGACCACAACAGCGGCTCCATAACGCTTAATAAGTTTGGCTTCTTCGATGAATTTTTCTTCTCCTTCTTTTAAACTGATGGAATTTACCACACATTTTCCCTGTGCACATTGAAGTCCTGCTTCAATGATTTCCCATTTTGAAGAATCAATCATAATCGGAACACGAGAAATGTCTGGTTCAGCTGCGATTAGGTTCAGAAAATTGTTCATCGCTTCTTTCCCGTCGATTAAACCATCATCCATATTGATATCAATGATCTGTGCGCCACCTTCCACTTGATCCCGGGCAACAGATAAGGCTTCATCGTATTGTTCTTCTTTGATTAATCTTAAAAACTTGCGTGATCCAGCTACATTGGTTCGCTCTCCGATATTGATAAAATTCGATTCAGGAGTAACAACCAAGGGTTCTAAACCACTTAGTTTCATAAATGGCAAATCATGCCATTTGTATTCGTATTTTCCAGTATAATCAGGATGCAGACTCATAATTGAATGGACTGAGATTTGAAATAGGTTTACATCAATACGCTCCAGTTATCATCGCTGCTTGCGCTATGCCAATCTTTGAATTTTTCTTCACCACCACGAGCTTCCCAATCTGAATCGATCGCTAATTTAGAGCTTATTCCACCTCTTGGGTTGCAAACCATTGTGATTCTTAAACGCTCAGGATCATAAGTCTCCATCAAATGGTCATAAAAGATATTGATCAAACGTTCGTAGGAAACGATGATATCTCTTAAGTGATAAGCATATTGTTTAAGTGATTTTAACTCGATAATTTTATCCTTTGGGTAAAAAGTCAAGAATACAGTAGCAAAATCTGGTTGTCCATGAACCCCTAGAAAAGTGAATTCAGGAATTTTAATTTTAATCTCATAAGCCTCTTTCGTAGGATTCGGAAGGGCTACTAAGATGTCTTTGTCGATCTCTTGATAAAGTTTCGCCATGATTTAAGTTGTTTATTGTTCGCTTTTTTGTTTAGAATATACTGCCGCTAGTTCAGCAATAACTTTTATGTGTTCTGGAGTCGTGCCGCAGCAGCCCCCAATAATATTTACTAATCCTTCTTTCAGAAATGTATTGATTTGTTCACCCATCATTTCCGGACTTTCGTCATATTCACCCATTTCATTTGGCAATCCCGCATTAGGATGTGCACTGACGAAAAAGGGGGCTTTTTGATTCAGTACTTGCAGGTACGGGCGCAAGGCATCTGCACCTAAAGCACAGTTTAATCCGATGCTCAATAAATTAGCATGTTGCACAGAAATTAAAAAAGCCTCTGTTGTTTGGCCCGATAAGGTTCTTCCACTGGCGTCTGTAATAGTGCCAGAAACCATGATTGGAATTGTAATCCCCTTAGCTTTGCAAACTTCATCAATAGCAAATAAGGCAGCTTTTGCATTAAGTGTATCCGTAACCGTTTCAACGAGCAATAGGTCAGCCCCTCCGTCGATTAAACCTTCAGCTTGTGTGCGAAATGCATTTTTAAGCTCCTCAAAACTTGTGTTTCGAAAACCTGGATTGTTTACATCTGGTGACATAGAAGCCAATTTAGTTGTTGGTCCCATTGATCCCGCTACAAATCTTGGTTTATCTGGATTCTTCGCTGTGAATGTTTCACAAATTTCTTTTGCAATTTTTGCTCCATGATAATTTATGTCATAGACAACGTCTTCTAGATGATAATCCGCTTGAGCAATAGTTGTTCCTCCAAATGTATTGGTCTCAATGATATCTGCCCCAGCTTCTAAATAAGCCGCATGAATTTCCTTGATCACATCAGGTCTGGTTAGGACCAGGATGTCATTATTGCCTTTTAAACTATCTGGATGATCTTCAAACCAACCTTTACGAAAGTCGGCTTCCTCCAAATTATAGCGTTGGATCATTGTACCCATGGCACCATCTAGCACCAAAATACGATCGTTCAAAAGTTCTTTTATTTTCTGCATGTACATTTTTTTCTCATGCCTTACAGAGATCGTGTATATGGGACCGGAAATTAAAGTGACTTTTTCGCTTATATCGCTCTAATTCTATTGAATTAAGGCAGGAATTGGCACCTTGTCAGTCAATGACTGGTAGGTTGCCAAGGTTTCGTCGGGCCGGTCCCTCCACCTTTCTTTATAAGTGCATCATGTTTGAGAACTGGTGCAAAGTTACAGCTAATGTTTTGATATGCAAATTAAATGTGGCTGAGTTTTCGATTTGTAAGAGTGGCTTACTGTTTTTATTTCTGTAAGGCTATTGACTCTAGGATTATTATTTTGTATATTAAGATCAACCAAGCAGAAATCACAGTTTTTATTACATCTTTAAAAATGCTACCCTATGAAGTTGCACTGGATTCTTATGTTTGTTTTTTGCCTGGTTGTTATTCCCGTCAATGCCCAAGATTGTGGTTGCGATCATGTAATTGGATTTGATGTTGATTATATAGATGGTGCTTCGTTCTCTCCGGGAGATGTGGTTTGTGTGCCTGCGGGTACAAGAATACAAATAGTGTTCGAAAATCTAGATGGTACACTCGAAAACCCCATACAAATCGTCAATTGTGGTGGGCAGGTTGTTATAAATGCACCGGTATCAGACTTTGCTATCGAATTTCGAAATTCTGAAAATTTTATGGTGGATGGAAGCTTTGAGTCTGGTATCGAATATGGTTTTAAGTTGATGAATGCTACTGAAAAAGCCATGTCGTTCAAAAATCTTACACGGTATTTTATGGTTACGAATATAGAAGTGACTGCAGTAAATGGTCCTGCATTTGAACTGCGTGATGAGCCGAGATGTGACCTAACAGCCAACGAAGGTTTTTATATACGGGATCCGATGCAAATGAATATTGGTCTTCAGGTTGGTTAGGACGATACTTGGATAAAAACTGTAATCATGCTTATGTGGCGATTGAGTTTAGTGGAGAATTATCACTGGCTATGAAAGGTGAGCACCAAGCAGGAATTGCAATATCTAATCCGAATGCTTTTTATAAAACCATGAATTCGGAGTTCTTTCAGCAGATGACAAAACCAAAGTCAAAAAATGAAGAGCTGAATTATGTATATCGCATCTTTAATGATACACGAAATTCGGCAGAATACATTTATGATCAATACCGCTTAAAAGAAAATCGTTCCGATTACGCAAACCATAATTTTGGACAACAATTAAAGAAAATAGCAACCTTAATTAAGTCCGATATTCGGACGCCAGTTTTTTATGCATCATTGGGTGGCTTTGACACGCACGTCAATCAAAAGAATAGTCAGAATCGCTTATTAGGGCAGTTGGATAGTGGTGTCTCAGATTTTATCAATGACCTCTCTAAAGAAGGCTTAATGAAAGATATAACGGTACTGATTTTCTCGGAGTTTGGAAGGCGATTGAAGGAGAATGCGAGCAGGGGCACGGATCATGGAGCAGCGAATGCTCTATTTATAATTGATTCGGATCTTTCAAACAATGCTCATAGCCTCAACAATATAGATTTAGATAATCTGGAAAAAGGCGATCCAAAGTTTCAAGTTGATTTTAGAAGTATTTATCAAGAGTTATTATCACAACGACTTAAAGTAGATGCCAAAGCGGTGCTCGGAAAAACATTTGACGGAATTGGCCTATTTGCTTAGATAACCTGTTGAATCTCACACAACGATTTATAATAACCGTCGGAAGCGATAAGTGTTGCATGATTTCCACGCTCGACGATCTCACCGTTTTTTAATACGAGAATTAAATCGGCGTCGCGAATGGTGCTTAAACGATGGGCAATAACCAATGATGTTCTGTTTTGCATCAACCTGTCCAAGGCATCTTGCACCAAACGTTCAGACTCTGTATCCAAAGCAGAAGTAGCCTCATCTAAAATCATGATAGGAGTATTAGCTAGAACAGCACGGGCAATGCTCAAGCGTTGTTTTTGCCCTCCAGAAAGTTTGTTGCCGCGATCACCAATGACGGTCTCATATCCATTTTCAAGTACCGATATAAAGTCATGGGCATTGGCAACTTTTGCAGCTTCAACAATTTCTTCATCTGTTGCTTCAGGCCTGCCAAATGCAATATTGTTTTTAACGCTATCATTAAATAGGATCGATTCTTGCGTTACCACTGAAATCAACGAACGCAATTCTTTTTTGTCAATAGATCGGACATCTACCCCGTCTATAGTAATCCTACCCGAAGTAACATCATGGAATCGTGGAATTAAATCAGAAATAGTTGATTTTCCGCTTCCAGATTCTCCAACTAAAGCTACTGACTTACCTTTTTCTAATGCGAAATTGATTTGTGATAAGACTTCTTTTTCATCTTCATCGCCCGCATTATATGCAAAGCAGACATCGTCAAAAAGGATTTCTTTTTCGAGGTCTTTTTTTATTAAGGGCTCCGCTGGATTCTTGATCGTGTCTTCAATTTGAATAATCTCAGATACACGATTTAAAGATACTTCTGCTTTCTTTAAATAAGTTAAAGCACTGGCAATACTGCTAACCGGTCTTAAGAACTGTGAAAAGACAATGATAAAAGTGATAAAATCCTTGCCTTCCATCGCACCTTGTCCATCTAAGATCAATTTACCACCGTACCAGACAATGGTAATCAGTACAGCCGCTCCAAAGAATTCATTAAGCGGAGATGCCAAATCTTTCTTCCTAAATGTACGAGTTATCAGTTTCTGATGATGCGTGTTTTTTGTTTTGAATCGGCCTTCAACCTCTTTTTCTGCTGTAAAGGCTTTTATAACTCGAATGCCTCCCAAGCTTTCTTCAATATTGGAGAGCAAATCACTCATTTGCTCTTGGCCTTTCTGAGAAGTTCGCTTTAAGCTTTTACGAATGCGAGAGATTACTAAGGCACTAATCGGCATGAGGATTAGCGAAAACATGGTCAATTCCGGACTCCAATAAAACAAAACGGCGAGGTTAATAATAATGGCAATGGGTTCTCTAAATACGAGTTCTAAGGTCGAAACTACCGCAATTTCAACCTCGCCCAAATCTGAGGTCATGCGGGCTAATAAGTTTCCTTTTTTCTCTTCTGAATAAAAAGAGAGGGGCAAGTGCATCGCTCGTGAAAACAATTTTTCTCTCAAATCACGTACCACGGCCATTCTTAAAAATGACTGATGATATACAGCGCTATAACGGAAAACATTTTTCAGAAAAAACGCAATTAAAACTGAGATACAGACAAATTGTAATGCGCCCATATTACCTGCCGCAGCAACAAAATCGGCCTTGAAATAATCAAAATAATCACCGATATAGGCGAATAAATCTGCGCGATCCTCCCATATTGGTTTGGCTATTTCTTGAGCTTCAGTCTCAGGATTAAAGATGATGTCAAGAAATGGAACGAATAAAACAAGTGACAAAAGATTGAAGATGACAAATAGCAAATTGCTAAATATCACAAGAAGCGCTATACGCTTAAAGACAAAAGTTAGTTTGAATAGTTGAATTATTCCTTTCACAGGGTACAAAAGTAGGCGTGAATTTTAAATAACGGCAAAAAACACTACTTGTTTTGTTGAAAGGAAAATAAAAACACCTTCATCAACCTACTGGACAGGGTTTAAAATCAGGTTTAATAATTACCTTTGTCTCATGAGTTCGATTAGACAAAGGAAAATACAAGCGTTATTACAAGAAGAATTGGGTAACTTTTTTAGACAGAATGCCCGAACAGTTTGTTTGGGGGCTATGGTCTCGGTTACTGAAGTGCGTGTTGCACCGGATATGTCATACGCTAAAGTGTTCCTTAGTATCTTTGGCCACCCTGATTCAAAAGAGGTGCATGAAAGCATCCATAAGCAAAGAGATACGATTCGATATGAAATGGGAAAAAAACTAGGGAAATCATTACGTCGAATTCCTGCGTTCAGTTTCCACATTGATAATAGCTTGGATTATGCTGAGGAGATTGAAAACCTCTTAAAGGATTAGGTGAATTCCTCTTTATTCATAGCTAGACGATATTTGTTTTCACGGAAATCACAAAACGTGATTAATATTATTTCAGCCATATCCGTGTTCGGGATTATGATTTCAACTGCGGCTATGGTTATTATTTTGTCTGGCTTCAATGGCATAGAAGGATTAGTTTTAGATATGTTTAACTCCTTTGATTCTGACCTGAAAATCGCTGCGAAAAATTCAAAGACCTTTGATCGGAACTTCTTACCAAATGAAATTTATGAATCTGAGGGTCTCGTCAATTATACAGAGGTTATTGAGGAGATAGCAATTATCAAAAACCATGAAAATTTTATTATCGGAACGATAAAAGGGGTTTCTCCAACATTCCTCAAAATGGCGGAAATGGATAAGCACCTGCTTGATGGAAAAAGTCAGCTCGAAGATAGTTATGGTTCAGTGGCATTAATTGGTGCAGGTGCAATCGAAAACCTTGATGGTTATATCTATCAAGTCGAAGATCAGTATGAGTATTTTACCATCTATTCGCCCAACAGAGAAAAGAAGATTAGCTCAAATCAATTACGAAATATAGGTGCCTTTACGACTTCACAAATTCCAGTTGTTGGTGTCTTTAGCTATAATAATACCGTAGACCAAGATTACCTAATCGTACCAATTGATTATGCCCGCGATATTTTTAATTATGGTAGTGATATTACCCAATTAGAATTAGATTTTGATCCGACTATTGATCTAGAGCAAAAAAAAGCAGAATTAACATTGATTTTAGGGCCTAGTTTCACAGTGGAAACAGCCTTTGAGCAGAATAAATTGATTTATGAAACGAGTCAAACAGAGAAATGGATAACGACTTTGCTTCTTGGTTTTATATTCTTCTTAGCGACATTTAATATGATCGCTTCTATCACCATGTTAGTTATCGAAAAGAAAGAAAATATGAAAACATTATTTGCGTTGGGAGCCAAAGAGTCTCAATTACGCAGAATTTTCTTCTTCGAAGGACTATTGATTAATGGGATCGGCATGATTTTGGGTTTGTTGATTGGGTATGGAATTTGTTATTTACAAAAAGAAGTAGGTTTTATTGAAATGCAAAATAGCACGGTGCCTTATTTCCCGATCGCCTTTAAATGGTCAGATCTTTTTATAATTTTGAGTATCACAACTGGCTTTGGATTATTTGCTGCTTGGGTGCCAAGCAAATTTTTAATTCAACGAATTATTAAATCATAACTATGAAACGAATATTTTTCTTTTTAACACTGTTTTTGGTGACTGCTCTACAGGCCCAACAGGATAGAATGACACCCGAATTATTATGGAAATTGAAACGTGTAGGTAATATTGAAGTAAGTCCCGATAAGCAAAAAATACTATTTAGCCTTAAGTCATATGATCTTAAAGCTAATTCAAGTAGCTCTGACCTTTATGTGATTCCGACAAAAGGTGGTAAAATCACAAGGCTAACGACAAGAAAAGGGAATGAGTATAACGCACTGTGGCGTCCTGATGGTCAGAAAATTGGCTTTATTGCTATAGACGATATGGGGCAGCATACGGTCATCTTTGAAATGAATACCGATGGAACTGGGTTGAAACAAATTTCAAGAACACCGGGCAACATAACCGGATTTAAATATTTCCCTACGGGAGACCGCATTCTATTTACGAAGGATGTGAAATTAAACCTTGTTAATTCAAGAGAGACCGATCAAGACTTGCCAAAGTCAAATGCTAGAGTAATAGACGATTTAATGTATCGTCATTGGGGTAGTTGGGATAATGGAGAACGCTCCCATATTTTCTTTGCAAAATTAGATAACGGTCAGTTTCAAGGGCGTGGTACCGATATAATGGATGCCGAGAATTTTGATAGTCCATTAAAACCCTTTGGTGGAATGGAGCAAATCACCATTTCTCCCGATGGCAAAACAATTGCATACACCTGCAAAAAGAAAGAGGGTATGCAATATGCTATCAGTACGAATTCGGATATTTACCTGTACGATATACTCATGAATACTACCCATAATTTCACAAAAAGCAACACGGGTTATGACATGAATCCTGTATACTCTCCTGGCGGTAAAAAACTAGCTTGGTTGAGTATGGAGCAAGATGGTTTTGAAGCTGATAAAAACGATATTATCGTTTACGATTATGAGACCCAATTAAAAACCAATTTAACAGCTGAACACGACCTGACGGTATCTGATTTTACTTGGGGTGCAGATGGCAAAACAATCTATTTTAAGTCAGTCACTGAAGCAACTTATCAACTGTTTGAGTTGGATGTTAAAAAAGGAAAAATCGAACAATTGACAGAAGGGGTGCATAATTATACCTCAGTGGCTTTTGCTGGAGATGTCTTAATTGGCGGAAAACAATCAATGAATCACCCAACAGATATATATTCAGTTGAAATTAAGTCGGGTGAGCAAAAGCAAATAACAGATGTAAATAAAGAAATTTATGATGGGTTAAAAACCGGAAAAATTGAACGCCGTTGGATTGAAACAACAGATGGTAAAAAAGAATTGGTTTGGGTTATTTATCCACCAGACTTTGATCCAAATAAGAAATATCCGGCTTTATTGTATTGTCAAGGCGGACCGCAGTCTGCGGTGAGTCAATTTTTCTCATATCGTTGGAATTTTCAGTTGATGGCTGCGAATGATTATATCATTATTGCTCCAAATCGTCGCGGCTTGCCTGGTTTTGGTCAAGAGTGGAATGATGCTATCTCGAATGATTGGGGAGGACAACCAATGGATGATTATTTATCCGCGATTGATGACATCAAAAAAGAACCGTTTATTGATGAAGATCGCATTGGTGCGATAGGAGCAAGTTATGGAGGTTATTCAGTTTATTATTTGGCGGGTATGCACGAGAAAAGATTTAAGTGCTTCATTTCTCATTGTGGGTTGTATAACCTGGAGAGTTGGTATGGTACTACGGAAGAATTATTCTTTGCAAACCAAGATATTGGAGGCCCTTATTTTAGTCTAATTAAACCAAAAAGTTACGAGAAATTCTCTCCGCATAAATATGCTAAAAATTGGGATACACCAATGTTGATTTTTCACGGGGAAAAGGATTACCGTGTTCCTTTAAATCAAGGTTTAGAAGCTTTTCAGGTTTTACAGATCAAAGATATTGACAGCCGCATGATTTTATTTCCAGATGAAAACCATTGGGTGCTTTCACCTCAGAATGGTGTCTTTTGGCATCGAGAATTTTATGCTTGGTTGGATAAGCATTTGAAATAAGAGTGAATTAACTTAACTGAAACGGCGCTTGGTGGATTTTTTCATCAGGCGCCTTTTTTATTAATCACTAAAAATTGATAAAATAACTAATAGGGGTTTTGTTCCTTTAACCGTTTATACAACAATGACGCTGTTTTAAACGAAACTTAACGGTCAAATCAATTAAAAATATCACCTTTGCAGAACAATTCACCACAACCGGTGTTTACGAGTGTAGTATTAAAGAAAACTTACATGTATAAAATTTGCTTTAGTCTCTTATTACTTTTATTCAGCTTAAATGTGTCCGCCCAGTTCACCTTGAGTGGGACATTGAAAGACGTAGAGACAGGAGAAGACCTTATCGGAGCGCGAATTCTTGTGGATGAAATGCCTGGTACGGGCGCGATAACAAATGTATATGGGTTTTTCTCATTGACGTTTAAAGAACCGGGAACTTATAACCTGACCATTAAGTCTATTGGCTTCGAAACCCAGAATGTTGAGGTAGTAATGGATAAGAGTCAAACCTTGGATCTCGAAATGAAACCAGAAGGGAAGATTTTGAATGCGGTTCAGGTTACCGGAGAAAAACAAGATGAAAACATTACTTCTGCTGAAATGGGAGTGGATAAAATCCAAATGAAAGATATTGACAATATTCCTGTATTATTCGGCGAAAAAGATGTCTTAAAAACCATTCAGCTCTTGCCAGGAGTTAAGCCAGCTGGTGAAGGAAATGCAGGTTTTTTTGTGCGGGGTGGTTCTGCAGATCAAAACCTAATTCTTTTGGATGAAGCGCCCGTGTACAATGCTTCTCACTTATTGGGTTTTTTCTCTGTATTTAACTCGGATGCCTTAAAGGATATCAAATTGTACAAAGGAGCAGCACCAGCAGAATTTGGTGGACGACTTTCTTCTGTGATGGATATAAAAATGAAAGAAGGGAATGCTAAGAAATTAGGTGTTAGCGGAGGTATTGGTTTGATTTCATCGAAGTTAACAGTTGAAGCACCTATCGTAAAGGATAAAGGTTCCTTTATTGTTTCGGGAAGAAGAACCTATGCAGATTTGTTTTTGGCCTTTGCTGAACAAGAGCAAGCGCAAAATTCTACCCTTTATTTTTATGATTTAAATGCAAAAGCAAACTATCGTTTAGGTAAAAAGGATCGTATTTTTATTTCAGGTTATTTTGGTAGAGATGTATTTGGTTTTGACGATCAATTTGGATTTGATTGGGGCAATACAACGGGTACGTTTAGATGGAATCACTTATATGGCGATCGTCTATTTGGGAATACATCAGTGATCTTGAGTAAATACAATTATGAACTAGGGTTTGGAGCTGGTGAAAATCGAATTCAAATTGGTTCTGAGATTCAAGATATAAACGTTAAAAAAGATTTTGATTTTTATATCAATTCTAACAACACCTTGAGTTTTGGTGCTAATGTGATTCATCATACTTTTCGTCCCGGTGAAATCGAAACCGGTGATGACTTCGGTATTACTCTAAATGATATAGAAAATCGCTATTCGATAGAGTCGGCTGTGTATGTGTCAAATGAGCAAAAGATTAAAAAGCGCTGGAATGTTATCTACGGAATTCGCTTTTCAAATTTCACACAAATCGGACCAGGAAGTATCTTTTCCTATAATGATCTAGGTGAAGTAACCGATACGACGGAGTATGGAGATTGGGAACCTGTTGCAAGTTATTTTGGAGCGGCTCCACGTTTAAGCCTAAATTACAAGCTGTCAACCAACAGCGCAGTGAAAGCTTCTTATGGTCGATCTTATCAGTTTGTTCACCTGATCTCAAATACTACTGCTTCTCAGCCAACGGATGTTTGGATTCCGTCTAGTAACAATGTTCGTCCTCAGGTTTCAGATCAAGTATCGTTGGGTTATTTTCAAAACTTTTTGGATAACCAATTGGAGTTTTCAACAGAGGTCTATTATAAACAAATGGATAATGTGATTGATTATCGTGACGGGGCAGAAGTGACGTTAAATCCAACAGTTGAAGGAGAGCTATTATATGGTATTGGACGGGCGTACGGAGTGGAGATTTTATTGAAAAAGAGACGCGGGCAGTTCACGGGTTGGGTGTCCTATACTTTGTCTAAGACAGAGCGTCAGTTTGATGAAATTAATAATGGAGCCTGGTATGCTGCTCGTCAGGATAGAACGCATGATGTGTCTATTGTAGGAATGTATAATATTACTGAGCGTATTACAGCTTCGGCAACCTGGGTGTATTTTACAGGTAACGCGGTTACTTTTCCAAGCGGTAAATATGTTGTTGATGGTCAGGTCGTGCCTTATTATACGGAAAGAAACGGTTATCGTATGCCGGATTATCATCGGTTAGATTTGGGGGTGACCTTGAATAATAAGAAGACGAAGACCGTGATTGATCCGGAATCCGGTGAAGAAAAAGAGGTGCCAAAGCGCTTCGAATCGAGTTGGAATTTCTCGGTTTATAATGCTTATGCACGTCAAAATGCCTTTTCTGTTGATTTCAGAGAAAATGCTGAAACGGGACAGACAGAGGCGGTGCAAATTGCCCTTTTTAAAGCGGTTCCTTCAATAACATTTAACTTTAAATTTTAGGTCATGAAGCAATTATTGAAATTCGTATTGGCTTTAGGATTATTTGCCTTCATGTTGTCTTGTGAGAAGGTGATTGATGTGCCCTTATATGAAGGAGATCATCGAATAATAGTTGAGGCTGTAGGGCGAAATTTTGACGGAGAATCGTACGTTTTATTATCGATGTCTGGAGCTGTTTACAATCAAGAGTCTGGTTATGATCCGGTTACAGGAGCTTCTGTTTCTGTAACCGATGGTGATGGTCTAGTTTCCATATTTAATGAAGATCCATTGAATCCTGGTACGTATCTAAATGCAGATTTTGCCACTTTGCCGAACAAAACCTATGATTTGTCTATTGCAATTGATGGTGAAATTAGTCTATCGGCACAATCGCAAACAATGAATATGCCGGTGCTGGATTCATTAAATTATATTCCACTTGTTGGTGGTGGTTTTGGAGGAGGAGGAACGGATACGAGTTATTTGGTTTTCTATAGTTTTGTAGATGATCCGTATCAAACTAATTTTTACCGCATACGCCCTTTTGTGAACGGTAAAGGAGATGATAACTTCTATTTGAATAACGATAGACTCAGTAATGGTGAGCAAATAACGGCGCCCATTTTTGGAACCGATGTTGAACCGGGTGACACTGTTTTGATTGAGTTGATTTCAATGGATGAAGGAGCTTATGATTATCTATCTACACTCTCTAGCGCATTGACTAGTGGTGCATTTAGTGCTGCGCCTGCTAATCCCGTTTCGAACATTGAGGGAGACGCGATCGGATATTCTGGAATGTATCTCATCGATACCTTATCGATAATTATGCCTGAATAGTGAAAATGAATAAGAGTTTACATATCACTTTAGCAGTATTAATTTCTAGTTTTTTCGCTTGCGAAAAAGTGATTGAATATCCTGTTAATGATGCAAACTCTACTTTGGTAGTTGAGGCGGTAGCTAAAAATTTACCGGGCGCAAGTTATGTCTTGCTAACGCAGACAATCGGTTTGTATGATGATCCTAACACGATTAAATACGTCTCTGGTGCTTCGGTTGAGGTGGTAGATCCATTTGGTACAGTCTATGTTTTTTCAGAAGACGAATCGGTGGAGGGTAAATATGCACATGAAGATTTTCAGATTTTACCAAATCAAACTTACGACCTGAAGGTGGATTATGATGGCGGAGTTTTTACGTCGCAATCCACAGCAATGAATAAACCGCAGGTCGATTCGATTTTCACTTTTCAGCAAATAGGCACGGATGATCTTGGTAATCCGGATACAACTCATTTTCTTTTTTATACGGTGACAGATGATCCCGATGAAAAGAATTTTTATCGCTTTGTTTTATGGGTAAATGGAGAGAAGGATGATGAACTCTTTATTGAAACCGACGATCTAGGAAATGGACAAACCTATACATCGCCATTTTTTGGTATTACCTTCGATGCTGGCGACTCGGTTTATGCCGAACTTTGGTCTATGCAGAAAGAAAACTACGCCTATTTCTCGGCCTTATTTACAAATTTAAATCAGTCGCCTTTTAGCGCGGCTCCATCTGATTTACCTTCAAATATTGAAGGTGAAGGAATAGGTTGTTTTGGTGCTTTTATGGTGGATACGGCTTCAGTTGTATTCCCATAGAACTGTTTAAAAGACTTTATGATGAATTCAAAAGCAATGAGAAATCGCTTTAGTGTTATATTTCTAATGGTGTTCGGAAGCATGCTGTTGAGCTGCGAAAAGGTAATTGATATTCCGTTAAATCCCGCAGAGCAAAATATCGTCATTGAGGCAGTCCTAAAAGATGCTCCAGGGGCTAACTATGTGCTTATTTCTAAAACAGGTTCGGTATATGAGGGGCAAGAATATGATCAAATAGATGACGCTGAAGTAATCGTTGCTGGAAGTGATGGGTCATCAGTGGTATTTGATCACATTACAGAGGGGCTTTATCAAAATGCTAGTTTTCAAACTTTGCCTGAATTAACCTATAGTCTGACGGTTAATATTGGGGAGGCAACCTATACATCAAGTTGTGTAACCAGAAGAAAACCAGAAATGGATTCGCTTTCTTATTTTATGCTCACAAGCCCATTTGCAGATCCTGCCGATAGCCTTCATCTTGTTTCTTTCCACATGTTGGATCCGGTAGATGAAGACAATTATTACCTCATGAAAATATTCCGCAATGGAATTGTGAATAGCGGGTACTACTTAGGTGACGATGAGTTCATTAATGGTCAAAATTTTGATGCACCGTTTTTTGGTTCGGAGGCAAAACCAGGAGATACAGTAATGGTGGAAATGATAATGATGGATACCTCCAATTATCGCTATTTCACAGGTCTTTCTTCGACTATAGATTCTGGCCCCTTTTCCGCTGCACCCGCCAATCCACCCACGAATATAGAAGGTGGAGCGCTTGGTTTTTTTGGCGCTTACTCAACCGATTCTTTGACGGTTATGATTCCGTAATGAATATATGAATTCACATTCATAGAAAGTTTTCAAAGGCTCCCGTTAGGGGTTTTTTTTTGTCTAAGAGCGGATTAGTTTCTTCCGTTTGCTTCTAAAAGTTTTCAATTTAATTGTGTCTTTCACTTGGTTTGATTTTTATCCAATCCACATAACTTTTCCACAATTTTTAAAATAAGTACCACTTTTTACCACTCTAATAAAGTTTACTAAAACCCAATATAATCAGTAACTTTTATGTAAATTTGGAGTATAAGAATAGTTAACAGTCGCAAAAGTTATCAACAAAGCTGATTTGAGTGGTAAATTGTGGGAGTTTAATATATATTTTTACATTTTAATCGAAAATGTCAGGACTAGTAGGAGAATATGAGTGCAAATTAGATGCGAAAGGAAGATTCCTCTTCCCTGCGGGTCTTAGAAAGCAATTGGATCCTACTGCCAATGAAGTTTTTATGGTAAACAAAGGTTTTGAAAACTGCTTATCGCTGTATCCTATGAATGAATGGGAGAAGGTGAGTGCACGTTTGTCAAAGTTGAATTTGTTCAAGCCAAAAAACAGGATGTTTTACAGATTATTTCATCAAGGTGCAAAACAGTTGACAATGGATAAAACCGGACGTTTGCTAATACCTGTTGCTTTGATGGAGAGAATCGGATTGAAAAAGGAAATTATGTTAACTGCCTACAATGACCGGATAGAGGTGTGGGATCGATCAGAGTATTTCGACGTGTTGAATGCGAATATGAGCGATTTCTCCGACTTGGCTGACGAGGTCATGGGTGAAATCGACTCGAATGACGAATAGTACCTATCATACACCTGTTTTATTTGAAGAAGCGTTGGCTACAATGGAGATTGCTGCTGATAGTCTTTTGGTGGATGTTACTTTCGGGGGAGGTGGTCATTCTCGAGAAATGCTAAAGCGTTTAGGTCCTGATGGGGCTCTTCTTGCTTTTGATCAGGATGACGATGCAAAAGAAAACATGATTGATGATGAACGTTTCTATTTCGCGAATAGCAATTTTCGTTTCTTGGTCAATTTTGCTCGCTTTTATGATTTTATGGAGGCGGATGCAATTCTTGCAGATCTAGGCGTGTCTTCGCATCAATTTGATGCAGGCGAGCGTGGTTTCTCTATCAGGGAAGAAGGTCAACTGGATATGCGAATGAATCAGCGTGCGGAGTTGACTGCTTTTCAAGTGGTGAATAAATACCCAGAAAAAGAGTTGTACCGCATCTTTAATTCTTACGCTGATTTAAAGAATGTACCAAAAGTAGTACGGGCTATTTCTGCTAAGCGAAGAGAGGTGAAAATTGAAACAACAGCACAGTTAGTAGATCTGCTCAGCGATTTGGTGAAAGGGAATAAGCAAAATCAATTTTTAGCCCAGGTTTTTCAGGCGATTCGAATTGAGGTGAATGATGAGATGGGGGCTTTGGGTGATTTGCTAGAGCAATCGGTTAAAGTTCTGAAACCAGGGGGCAGGTTGGTAGTAATTTCTTATCACTCCATAGAAGATCGTTTGGTGAAAAATTTCTTCCGTTCTGGAAATATCGAGGGTAAAATTGAATCAGATTTTTACGGGGTTGTTCAAAAACCTTTTAAGGCGATAACGAAAAAGCCAGTGGTTCCGAATGAAGAGGAAGTTGAGTGTAATCCAAGAGCTAGAAGTGCAAAAATGAGAGTGGCGGTAAGGGTATGAGTGCAAATGAATTTAAAGATCGAAAAGAGGTTAAGGCTGAAGAAGTCTTGAAAGAGGTGAAAGCCAAGAAAAAGGCTAGTCGCAAAAAAACGAAGCGAAGAAGTCGAGGATCTGCGCGTGTGGTGGCGCAGATTATGAATGGTGAATTCCTGTCTAAGGAGAATTTTGTGAATAATCTGCCATTTGTATTCTTTCTCGGCTTTTTGTTAGTGGTTTTGATTAGTTGGGGTTATTACGCAGAAACAACAACCCGAAAAGAGGTGGCATTGGAACGAGAATTAGGGGAGTTGAATTCGGAGTATTTCACCTTAGGGAGTAAATATAATACCATGAGGGGTAGAAGGCAGGTGGCAGCGAAGTTAGCAGGAAGTGGAGTTTCAGAAAGTCTGACTTCGCCGAGAAAAATTAAAGTTAAAAAATACGTGTTTGAGCGTGATTGATAAGAAACAAATAATGCTGAAAGCCTATGTACTTTATATTATGGTTGCCATTATAATGGTAGTTGTGATTGGTCGTGTTGTTGCGATTCAGTATGGTGATGTTGCTCCTCAACCACTCGTTTCTATTTCAGATACTACTGGCGAAATGCCTACCCGAATAGATTCGATTAAGCCGATGCGTGGTCGAATCTTATCCGATGATGGTAGTGATCTCGTCACATCAATACCGCTTTATAATTTACATGTTGACTTATCTATAGTTAAGTCGGGCTTATTTAAAGAAGTAGATTCTTTAGCTTGGCATCTGGCGCAAGTTTTTCCTGATAAAACAAAGGTTGAATGGGAAAGAGCATTGCGAAAAGGAAAAGCAGATGGCAGTCAATATTTTCCGTTAAAAAATAATGTGACCTATGACGTTCTCCAGCAGGTACGTGAATTTCCAATTTTACGAGAGGGAAAATATAAGGGTGGATTTATAGAGGAGAAAGAGTCGAAAAGACAAAAGCCTTATGGTTTGTTGGCGAATCGAACATTAGGCTCAAAACGTGAAGGGGCAATGGATGTTGGTTTAGAGGGCGCGTTTGATGAGTACCTGACGGGTGAAAATGGTTTGATTGCAAAACAGTTTGTCAATAATGGTTGGAAACCCGTTTCGGGAGATTATTTAAAAGATCCGGTTCCAGGAGCTGATATCGTAACGTCAATTGATATCGATATTCAAGATGTTGCTGAAAATGAATTAAAACGACAATTAGAAGCGCAAGAGGCCGCATATGGATCTGTGATTTTGATGGAGGTCGAAACCGGTTTTGTGAAGGCGATTGCTAACCTTCAGCGTGATAGTGATGGTCAATACTATGAAGGATATAATCACGCCGTTGGTCACCGAACGGACCCTGGATCAACTTTTAAGTTGGCGACCCTGATGGCATTATTGGAGGATGGTAAGGTGGCAATAACCGATTCGGTTAACGCTGTTGGTAAATATAGGTTTTACGATCACGAAATTGAAGATTCGCGCAAGTGGGGCTATGGTAAAATTACCGTTCAACATGCATTTGAGGTTTCTTCAAATGTTTTCTCGCAAATCGTCAATCGGGCTTATTATGATGATGAACAGAAATTTGTAGATCGTTTAAAGTCATTCGGAATTGGTGATTCGCTTGGGCTTGATATTACGGGTGAACCCAATCCGCTCATTAAGGATCGCGGTGAAGATGGTTGGTCTGGGATTACACTTCCGCAAATGGCTATTGGCTATGAGGTGGAGGTGACTCCGATTCAGTTATTGGCGTTCTATAATGCAGTAGCCAATGATGGCGAGTATGTAAAACCTCAGTTTGTAAAAGAAATTAGAAGAGACGGTAAAATTATTAAGCAATTTGAGAAAATTGTCTTGAAAGAAAAGGTGTGCAGTGATGAGACACTTGAGAATTTGAGATTGTGTTTAGAGGGTGTTGTTGAGATCGGAACGGGTCGCGAATTGAAGAGTGCCAACTTCGATATTGCAGGTAAAACGGGTACGGCTAAATTGGTCGATTCAGAGGCGGGAACTTATGTAGATAAATACCAAGCATCTTTTGCTGGCTATTTTCCTGCCGATGATCCGAAGTACTCATGCATTGTTGTCATCGCTGGTCCAACTAAGCAAATATATGGTGCGCAAGTGTCAGGTACCGTATTCGCGAGCATTGCAAATAAAGTCTATTCATCATCATTGGAGTATCATCCAAACTTTAACGCCTTGCCTGTTAATCAACAACGACTGCCAATTGCTAAAGTCGGCAGCAAAGTAGAGACAGAAGTGGTGCTTCAAAAATTAGGGGTGAATTATAAAGATAATGCACCGCAATCTGAATATGTCGTTTCAAATGGTGCTTCTGGCATAATTGGGCTTTCGCAGCGTGTGGTTAATCGTGATAAGGTACCCAATGTGATAGGTATGCCATTAAACGATGCAGTTTATCTGCTAGAAAATCATGAATTATTTGTGCGTGTAAAAGGAAGCGGTAAAGTGATTTCACAATCCATTAGTCCGGGTACACCCTTGCAAAAAGGAGAAACTATAAATCTGGTATTGGGGTAATGAAAAATCTTCAAAACATATTGTATAAAGTGAGTTTAACAGCTGTTAATGGTTCGTTAGATCGTGATGTTAATCAAATTGATTTTGATTCGCGTGCTGTAATTCCAGGTTCGCTTTTTGTTGCTTTAAAAGGAGAACAGGTTGACGGTCATGATTATATAGATAAGGCTATTGCAGCCGGAGCTATTGCCGTTATTGCAGAGCGAAAAGTCGAAAATGTTCCAACAGAAGTGACGTTTATCGAAGTAAAAGATGCCCAAGAAGCGTTAGGGTATTTAGCGGCAAATTTCTACGATAATCCTTCTGAAGAAATTAAATTAATTGGTATTACGGGTACGAATGGTAAAACGACGACCACCACTTTGTTGTTTGATGTCTTCACAGATATAGGGCATAAATGTGGTTTGCTTTCGACAGTGGTTAATAAGATTGGAACAAAAGAAGTACCTGCGACACACACGACGCCGAATCCGGTTGCTCTAAATCATTTATTGAGAAATATGATTGAAGAGGGCTGCACATTCTGTTTTATGGAAGTGAGTTCTCATGCTATTGTTCAAAGAAGAATTGCTGGTCTAAAATTCGATATTGCCTGCTTTACGAATATCTCTCATGATCATTTAGATTATCACAAAACATTTAAAGAATACATCTACGCTAAAAAGCGATTCTTTGATGATCTCGGTTCAAATGCCATAGCTATTGTGAATACAGACGATACAAATGGCAAAGTGATGGTGCAAAATTCATCCGCCACAGTCAAAACAATGGCTTTAAAACAAGTAGCCGATTACAAAGCAAAAATCATTGAAAATTCATTTGCTGGTCTTGTTTTAAATATGGATCAGCACGAGCTGTGGACACATTTAGTGGGTGGATTTAATGCGTATAACCTGCTATTGGTCTATGCGGTAGCAATGGAGTTGGAACAAGATCAAATGGATGTTTTACAATCCATCTCTAAGCTGAAGTCTGTTGAAGGTCGCTTTGAACATTTGCGCAGCACGACCGGTGTTGTGGCAATTGTTGATTATGCGCATACTCCGGACGCTTTAAAGAATGTTCTGTCTACTATTCAAGCTGTTCGCACACGCAATGAACAAGTGATTACAGTAGTTGGGTGTGGTGGTGATCGGGATCGAACGAAACGTCCACTCATGGCGCAAATTGCAGCAAGTTTAAGCGATCGTGTTATTCTGACTAGCGATAATCCAAGGACAGAAGATCCTCAAGCCATTATTGATGAAATGAAAACCGGTGTTCCGGTTGAAAGGTCAGCGCACGTAATGGCCATTACGAATCGTGAAGAGGCGATAAAAGTGGCAAGTGCTTTAGCTGCGGCTGGAGATATTTTACTTGTAGCTGGCAAAGGTCACGAAAAATATCAGGAGATCAATGGAGAGCGTTTTCCCTTTGATGACTTCGAAATAGTACAAGAAACCCTTAAAAACCTGAATAAATAATGTTGTATTATCTATTTACATACCTAGATGAGTTAGGAGTTCCAGGCGCTGGATTATTTGATTATATCTCATTCCGTGCGGCCATGGCGATCATTACTTCGCTATTGATCTCAATGGTCTTTGGAAAAAGAATAATTCGCGTTTTATTGCGTCAGCAAATTGGAGAGTCAGTTCGTGATCTGGGTCTCGAAGGGCAAAAGGAAAAAGAAGGTACACCGACTATGGGCGGATTAATTATTCTGGCTTCCATTCTGATCCCAACCCTCTTATTTGCCCGTTTGGATAATATCTATGTCATCATTATGCTAGTCTCGACAGTGATGTTGGGTACCATTGGTTTTATCGATGATTATATTAAAGTGTTCAAGAAAAATAAAGAAGGACTAGCAGGTCGATTTAAAGTTTTTGGTCAAATCGCTGTTGGCGTTTTTGTAGGATCGATTTTGTATTTCCATCCAGATGTTCAAGTACACGAGGAGGTGGCGTACAGCGAAGTTGTCCCAAATAGTACTGATGTGACGCATCTCCATGTCGAGAATGATTCGAATGAGAATACCCGCTGGGTACGTACCAAGGATATGACAACAACCATCCCCTTTGTAAAAGGGAATGAGTTTAACTATAACTGGCTGATCGGCGATACCAACAAGAGTTACGGTTGGTTATTGTTTATCCCGATTGTTATTTTTTTAGTAGTCGCCATATCGAATGGGGCGAATATGACTGACGGTTTGGATGGTTTGGCAACTGGAACTTCCGCCATTATCGGAATTGCCTTGGCCATATTTGCCTATGTCTCCGGACATATTGAATTTGCCGACTATCTCAATGTCATGTATATCCCTTACTCATCTGAGTTGGTGATTTTTATTTCAGCTTTTATGGGAGCCTGTATTGGATTCCTTTGGTACAATTCTTATCCAGCACAAGTTTTTATGGGGGATACAGGTAGTTTGGCTTTAGGTGGAATCATTGCGGTGTTCGCTATCGTTATTCGTAAAGAGTTATTGATCCCAATTCTTTGTGGAGTATTCATTATCGAAAACCTCTCGGTAGTTATGCAAGTGGGCTGGTTTAAGTATACAAAAAAGAAATATGGAGAAGGACGTCGCATATTCAAAATGGCACCGCTACATCATCATTTTCAAAAGTTAGGAATGCACGAGTCTAAAATTGTATCGCGATTTTGGATTGTCGGAGTGCTCTTGGCAGTAATCACCATTGTAACATTAAAACTACGCTAAAATAGGGTGGATCACAACATTCAATATATAGCCATTTTAGGAGCCGGAGAAAGCGGTGTTGGTGCAGCTTTGTTAGCGCAGGCAAAAGGGTACACTCCTTTTGTTTCAGATAAAGGAGCCATTAAGCTACCTTTTGAAAAAGAGTTACAAAAGCACAAGATAGAATTTGAGTCAAGACAACATTCTGAAGAGCGAATTTTATCAGCCGATCTAATTATTAAAAGTCCGGGCATTCCTGAATCTGTCCCTTTGGTGAAAGCGGCATTGAGAAAGGGTATCAAAGTCATTAGCGAGATTGAATTTGCTGGATGGTTTACCAATAAAAAGATGATCTGCATTACAGGTAGTAATGGAAAAACCACAACAACCATGTGGATCCGTCACATCCTGAATAAGGCGGGTGTAGAGGTGGCAGTCGCAGGTAATATTGGCGAATCACTGGCGCGTCAAGTAATTGAGGATATTCCTGATGTTTATGTGGTTGAATTAAGCTCTTTCCAATTAGATGGTATCTATGATTTTAAACCCGACATCGCCATTTTGCTCAATGTCACGCCAGATCATTTAGATCGCTATGCATATGATATGCAGAATTATACCAATTCAAAATTCAGAATCACCCAGAATCTTACAGAAAACGATTGGTTCATCTATAACGCTGATGACCCAATTATAGAAAAGGAAATATCAAATCGAAATATCAGCGCTCAAATGGCGCCTTTTTCCCTCACAAAAGAAGAGGGAATGACAGCATTTGTAAAGGATAATCAAATCATAATTAATTTAAAACCAAGTTTCACTATGTCTATTCACGATTTATCATTAAAGGGTAAGCACAATACCCAAAACTCAATGGCTTCAGGTATTGCCGCCAAGATTTTAGAAATCCGCAAGGAGAACATTCGCGAAAGTCTTTCAGACTTCAAAAATGTCGAGCACCGATTGGAGTATGTCGCAAAAGTTAACGGAATTGAGTTTGTAAACGACTCTAAAGCAACAAATGTAAACTCGGCTTGGTTTGCATTAGAATCAATGTCAAATCCTACGGTATGGATCGTTGGGGGTGTTGATAAAGGAAATGATTACGACACGCTATTAGCCTTAGTTAAGGATAAGGTAAAAGCGATTGTTTGTTTAGGTAAAGACAACGAAAAAATCATTGAAGCTTTTAGTGGTGCGGTTGATGTAATTGCAGAAGCGCAGTCAGCTAGAGATGCAGTGGCATTATCCTATCGTTTTGCGCGAGATGGTGAAACAGTTTTATTATCTCCTGCTTGTGCAAGTTTTGATTTGTTCGAGAGTTATGAGGATCGTGGTCAGCAATTTAAGCGCGCGGTACGTTCATTGTAATTTTTGATCAGAAAACTAACCTGAAACAAATCAATGAATTCGTTTTTTAAATACTTAGGTGGCGACAAAAATATATGGGTCATTGCACTTCTTTTGAGTGTCATTTCCGTTGTGTCGGTCTTTAGCTTTATACCAATATTGGTTAAAGTTAAAGGGCTAAGCTATTCCTATCTATTTTTTAAACATTTTATACTCTTATTATTGGGATTGGGCATTATGTATGCCGTGCATAAAGTTCCCATCAAGGTCTTTAGTCGTTTATCGAAAATCTTTTTTTATCTGGCCATTGTTTTATTGGTTTTAACAATGTTAGTCGGAGAAAGTGTGAACGGTGCAGATCGGTGGTTAAAGATACCTTTTGTGCCATTCTCATTTCAAACATCTGATTTTGCCAAATTGGCCTTAATCATTTATTTAGCGAAACAATTAATTAAACGGAAGGATCAATTTAATGATTTTAAGGTCGTAGCTAGATATATACTACTTCCTATTGGTTTGGTGATCTTTTTGATTCTTCCATCTAACCTGTCAACCGCTGTTTTGGTTGGCTTGATATCTTTTGTCATGCTGGTCTTAGCGCGTTTTCCATGGAAGTGGATTGGAGCCTCAGTAGCAGCTGTGCTGATCATGTTTTCAATTTTGCTTGGAATAGCGAAGATTTCACCAGATGTCTTGCCCCGTGTCGAGACCTGGAGGATGCGTATTGTTCGTATGGTGGATGATGAATCTGCAATGGATCCAAATGAGAACATGCAAATCAACAATGCGCTAACAGCTATAAAAAATGGTGCCTTTACCTTTAAGAATGGAAAGTTATACGGTCCGGAATTGCCAGGAAATGGTGTGTTGAAACACTATATTCCAGAAGCCTATGCAGATTTTTATTTCGCCGCTCTTGTAGAAGAAGGAGGTTTACCAACAGCCATCTTTATCATCATGCTCTACTTATGGCTCTTTTATCGTTTTATAAAAACAGCATTAGCTGCTGATAATGATTTTGCAACCCTAGTGGTTTTAGGTATTGCTTTTATGGTGATTTCGCAGGCTTTGGTAAATATGATGGTCAGCACCAAACTGATGCCGGTTACCGGTCAGAACATGCCTTTATTGAGTATGGGAGGGACATCTGCTTGGTTTACTTGTATTGCCTTTGGGATTGTACTGGGAATTAGTAGAGAAAATAAAAAAGAAAGTCCGACTAAAGATTCTGCCAATAAATTAGACGAATCCAGTGATAAAAAATCCGAAACAAATGAATAAGATTGAACGCGTAATGATAAGTGGCGGTGGAACGGGAGGGCATATTTTTCCTGCAATTGCTATAGCGAATGTGATTCGGTCAAAGTATCCAGATGCGGATGTTTTATTTGTAGGAGCTGAAGGGAAAATGGAGATGGAAAAAGTGCCCAAAGCAGGTTATGAAATTGTTGGATTGCCGATTCGAGGAATTCAACGTAAATTATCACTGAAGAACTTGGCGGTACCATTTAAATTGATCGCTAGCTTGATGCAAGCAAAAAAGTTGGTCAAGAAAATGAAGCCTCAAATTGCAATAGGTTTTGGTGGCTATGCAAGTGCAGCAACATTAAGGATGGCTTCTGGCCAAAAAGTACCGACTCTTATTCAGGAGCAGAATTCGTATCCAGGAATGACAAATAAGTGGTTGGCTAAACGCGCAGATACCATTTGTGTGGCCTACGACAATCTGGAGGCATTTTTCCCAAAAGAAAAGATTGTCAAAACCGGAAATCCGATTCGAAATGAAATGGTGGCCATTGAAGGAAAAAGAGCCGCTGCAGCTAAGCATTTTGGATTAGACCCGAATAAAAAGACCATTTTAATTATCGGTGGAAGTTTAGGAGCAAGAACTTTAAATGAAAGTTTAAAAAAGGATATCGCCTTACTGTTAGGTGCAGGACATCAAGTCGTATGGCAATGCGGTAAATTTTATTTCAATACCCTTAAATCAGAATTAAATGAGGATGTTTTGAATTCAGAACAACTCTATCTTTCTGATTTCATTTTCAAAATGGATTTGGCTTATGCTTTAGCAGATGTCATTATTTCCAGAGCAGGTGCTATTTCAGTTTCAGAATTATGTCTAATCGGGAAACCCGTAATTTTGGTTCCTTCTCCGAATGTGGCCGAAGATCATCAAACAAAAAACGCCATGGCCTTGGTAAACGAAAATGCGGCAATTTTGGTAAAAGATATAGACGCTCGAGATCAATTAATACCTGCAGTTAAGAGCTTGTTAGAAGATCAAGAAAAATGTAAAGTGTTGGCGGCAAATATCGCCAAGCTAGGGATACCTGATGCGGCAGATCGCATCCTAATAGAAATCGAAAAACTAATATCCAAATAATAGAAACACTTGAAATTAGATCAAATCCATAAGGTTTATTTTATTGGTATCGGTGGAATCGGTATGAGTGCTTTGGCACGTTATTATAACGGTCAAGGTAAACATGTATCAGGTTATGATCGAACAGAAACAGCATTGACGAAAGAACTCGTTAATGAAGGTTTAGCTATTCATTATCACGATCGAGGAGAGGACCTTCTTAATGAATTGGACCCAAACACTACGTTGGTCGTTTATACACCAGCTGTATCAGAACAATTTGGTGAGTTAGTAGCTTTACGTAAGGCGGGATTTACGGTTATTAAAAGAGCAGCAGCCCTTGGCTTAATATCAAATGAGTTTGAAACGTTTGCTGTTGCCGGAACGCACGGTAAAACTACAACCAGTGCTATTTTGGCGCATGTCCTTTATCATACCAAAGAACAAGTTAATGCTTTTATTGGAGGGTTAACAACCAATTATAATTCTAATTGTATAGTAGCTCCTAATTCTCGAAGAATGGTAGTGGAGGCAGATGAATTTGATCGTTCTTTTTTGCAATTAAAACCCAATTACGCCATCGTTACCACGATAGATTCTGATCATTTGGACATTTACGGCGATGGTGATGAGTTAAAATCATCATTTAAAAAGTTTACACAGAAAATCAATCCTACAGGAATATTGTTTGCTCATACGGATGTCAGAAAAGAATTAGACTTATCGCATCCCAAAGCTATTTTTTCTTACGGATTTGATCGCAAAGCCGATTGGGTAGGATCTAATCTCATTTATGAAGACGGTCATTTTTATTTTGACATCCAGAACGGAGATAAAATATACGAACGCATCGAGTTTGGTTTGCCAGGTAAACATAATGCCGAAAATGCATTAGCTGTATTTGGACTATGTATCGAAGTCGGTATTGAAGAGGCTGTTTTGCGAAAAGCTTTCGCCACTTTTAAGGGTGTCAAACGCCGATTTGAATATCATATTAAACGTGAAGATGTAGTCATTATTGACGATTATGCGCATCACCCTACAGAAATAAACGCTTTCTTGAAAGCGGTTCGTGAAATCTACCCGATTAAAAATATAACACTTGTATTTCAACCGCATTTATTCAGTCGCACGCGTGACTTCATGAATGATTTTGCCATGACACTCTCATTAGCTGATCAACTCTTTTTATTGCCGATTTATCCAGCTCGAGAGGAGCCAATTCCGGGAGTGGACAGTGAGCATTTATTAACGCGTATAGTGCTCGAGAAAAAAGTAATGAGTTCAAAAGCAACAATAGTTGAGGACTTAAAACAATATGACCATGAACTTATATTGATTGTTGGTGCTGGAGATATTGATACTTGTATTCAACCAATCGTAAATCAATATCGATGAAGAGGCCTTGGGTAAAAAATATGCTTTGGTTTATCGGAATAGTCGCCGTGCTTTTATCTATGCGGATGGTCCATCATGCACAAGATGATAAACTGGTTGGTATCCCAGAAATTCTGCTAGATATGCATAAGGATATGCAGTTTTTGCACAAAGACGATATACTCCAACGATTAAGTGATAAAGGTTTAATAGGTGATACAATGACCTATGCCAATTCTGATATTCATGCCATCGAGTCTTATTTGGCCGGAATGCCTGAAGTGAAAAAGGTTCAGGTCTATGGCACAATGGGAGAGAATTGGTGTATAGACCTCGTTCAACGTAGGCCGATTGCACGTATTTTTAATATTGATGGTAGTAGCTGCTATTTAGATAGTGATGGGACCTTAATGCCACTTTCGACCAACTATACGGCGCACGTTCTTGTCGTCACCGGAAACATCAACGAAACGGATTTTTCAAAGAATGTAGACGAAATAATGAACAATGATAGTTTGAAAACTATTGAAATCCTCGATGATTTGTACGAATTATCAACATATGTTTGTTCTGATGAATTCCTTTCCGCTCAATTCACTCAGGTATACATCAATACACATAATGAGTTTGAATTGATTCCGCGGGTAGGGGATCACCGAATCCTTTTTGGCGATTCAGAGCATATACCAGGAAAGTTCAAAAAACTAGAACTTTTCTATTCTGAAGGACTAAGCCGAGCGGGTTGGGAGCAATACGATACGGTAAATGTGATGTATAAAGATCAAGTGGTCTGTTCACGACGGTAGCGTAAAAAGAAAATTGAAATTGACATTGCCCTAGGCAAACTAAAATAAAATTTATGTCTGAAATTGTAGTAGGATTAGATATCGGAACAACAAAAATTGCCTGTATTGTAGGACGCAAAACAGAGCATAACAAGATCGAAATACTTTCCATGGGGAAATGCGAGAGTGTCGGTGTTACGCGTGGGGTTGTATCGAATATCGAAAAAACGGTGCAATCCATCAAAACGGCAGTTGCTGAAGCAGAAAGTCGTGTAGAAGGGGAATTGCATGTTCGTGTTGTAAATGTGGGTATTGCTGGGCAGCATATCAATAGTTTGCAACACCGTGGTATGTTAATGCGAAATGACTTAGAGCAAGAAATCGCCCAAGAAGACATTGATGCATTGATTGAGGATATGTATAAATTGGTAATGCAACCGGGTGAGGAAATCATTCATGTTTTACCTCAGGAATATATTGTAGATAACGAGCAGGGGATTAAAGATCCAATTGGTATGGCAGGTGTGCGTTTAGAAGCCAACTTCCACATCATTACTGGTCAAATAGCAGCGGCTAAGAACATTAAGAAATGTGTAGATAAAGGTGGTTTAGAAGTCGATGAAATGATCCTTGAACCATTAGCATCTTCTGAAGCTGTTTTAAGTGAAGAAGAAAAAGAGGCGGGTGTAGTCTTAGTCGATATAGGTGGTGGTACAACGGATATTGCCATTTTCCAAGACGGCATTATCCGTCACACAGCGGTGATTCCATTTGGAGGTAATATCATTTCTGAAGACATCAAAGAGGGCTGCACGATTATGAAGCGACAAGCTGAATTGCTGAAAGTGAAATTTGGTTCGGCCTTGGCTAGCGAGTGTCAAGAAAATGAAATTGTTTGCATTCCTGGATTAAGAGGGCGCGAGCCAAAAGAAATTTCTGTTCGAAATTTAGCTTCGATCATTCAAGCACGAATGGAGGAGATTATCGAACATGTATATTATGAAATTAAGAACTCAGGTTTTGAGAAAAAGTTAATCGGTGGAATTGTTGTTACTGGTGGTGGAGCTCAATTGAAGCATATCACTCAACTTTTTGAATACATCACGGGTATGGATACCCGAATTGGTTATCCAAATGAGCACCTAGCACCAACTACTATGGTGGACAATATTACGAGTCCAATGTACGCAACAGGAATCGGATTAGTAATTAAAGGGTTTCAAGATTCTTACCGTAATATGGACAATGCTTCAGACTTTATGGCTAAGAATCATTCTTCAAAAAGAAAAGGAAGTTTCTTTGAGAAGATTTTAACCAAGAGTAGAACTTGGTTTGAAGAGGAAGATTAAGAAATAATAGATTATAGATAATTAAAGAAAGTGCAATCGTTGGAGTTTGTAGGCATGATCATAACAATTGTGAGATCTGCCCAGAGGCCAAAACGATCTAACAGATAAACAAACAGAATATGGAATTTGATTTACCAAAAGATCAGTCATCCATCATCAAGGTTATTGGTGTTGGCGGCGGCGGTGGAAACGCAGTGAACCACATGTATAACCAAGGGATCAAAGGAGTAGATTTTATTATCTGCAACACCGACCAACAAGCGCTGGATATTAGTCCAGTTCCAATTAAAATGCAATTGGGCGCAAGCTTAACCGAAGGTCGTGGAGCAGGAGCAATTCCTGAGATCGGTAAAAATGCTGCGATTGAAAATATCGATGACATCAAGGAAGTACTTTCAAAAAGTACCAAAATGGTTTTTATCACTGCTGGAATGGGTGGAGGTACTGGAACGGGTGCAGCTCCAGTTATTGCAAAAGTGGCGAAGGAAATGGGCATTTTGACCGTTGGTATTGTTACCGTTCCATTCGGTTTTGAAGGACGCAAAAGAAAATTACAAGCCGAGGAAGGTTTGGAGCAAATGCGAAATAATGTAGATACATTATTGATCATTAATAATGATCGTTTACGCGAAATGTTCGGAAATCTATCGTTAGGAAACGCATTTGCACAAGCAGATGACGTTTTGGCAACGGCTGCAAAAGGAATCGCTGAGGTTATTTCTGTGACAGGAATGATCAACGTCGATTTTAATGATGTAAACACGGTTATGCGTGATAGCGGTGCGGCGATTATGGGATCTGCTGTGGCAGAAGGAGATAATCGTGCAATCGAAGCTGTTCAGGATGCCTTGTCATCACCATTATTAAACGATAATAATATTGAAGGGGCAAAATATGTGCTCTTAAATATTACATATGGTACGAAGGAAATATTGATGGATGAGATTGGTGAAATCACCGATTATATTCAAGATGAGGCTGGAGCAACTGCAGATGTTATTTGGGGTCATGGTCAAGATGAGACTTTAGGAGAAGGAATTTCCGTAACGATCATTGCAACTGGATTTAATTCATCACCAATTACAGGATTTGAAAAAGAGCCGGAAAAGAAAGTGGTGAGCTTAGATGAAAATGTTCCAACAATGATTTCTCGTCCGATTGAAACACCAACTCAAAAGAATGAGTGGGTAGACGAGAAAAAAGAGGTGATTAACGAAGTAGAGGAGGATGCTGAGCCATTTTTGAAGGAACAGCCAGAAGCTGAGGAACAAGCTGAAATTAATTGGAGTTTTGCTTCTGAAGCTGCACCTGAAGAGGATAAAAAAGAAACGCCTGTTAATGAGGAGCAAGAAGAAAAAGAAGTGGTTCGTCACTTTTTAACGGATGATCTTGAAGAGAAAGTAGAAATGACGGATCATTCAGAGGTTCAATCTGAATCAGTCCTTTCGCTAGAAGAACAACAAGAAAGAGCGAGAGAGCGCATGGAGCGTATTCAGGCTTATACAGCGAAGTTGAAATCTTCTACAGGTATTTCTGATTTAGAAAAAGAGCCTGCATATAAGCGTAAGAATATCCAAATCGAGGATGTGCCACATTCTTCAGAAGAGAGCATGAGTAAATTCACACTTTCTGATGATCATGATGGTGAAAAAGGAGGGTTACGTGATAATAATTCTTTCCTGCACGATAATGTAGATTAAAAGAATCCTTATAAGTCAAAATCAAAATTGATTTACAACTCCCGTTCATTTTTATTGGACGGGAGTTTTTTTATTTCCGTTGAGCTGATAGTTTCGACCAAATAGTCGTAAAAAGTCTTTTTTCATGTATATGATCTGTCCGTTTATAAATTTGATTGAGACTTTCCGTTTTTTTCTTTCTATTTTAGTGGCAAATTTGATCTGCTTCGGAGAATATAAACGAACTAACGCTTCCCGTGTAAAAGTCAGGTCAACTTAAATAAAAATATAGCTATGAAAAAAATGAAAATGATGATTGCTTCGGCGTTTCTGTTTATTGGCACTGGTGCTTTTACGCAGGTAGATTACACTTTTACCAATTGTGGTTCAACAGGTCAGCTTGGCCCATCAGAAGGAGATGCGATAACTGAATACGCGGGTACCACTTTAGAAGGAGATGTATCCGTTGTGGATGGGATCCAGTATTGGACAGTTCCAACAACCTCTATATATAGTATTGAAGTTTATGGAGCCGAAGGTGGCGATGATGGTGGTCTAGGTGCAAGAATGTATGGTGAATTTTCTTTAACTGCTGGTACAGAATTAAAAATTCTAGTTGGACAAGCAGGAGGGTCATTAGACGGACTACACGGTAGTGGTGGCGGAGGAACCTTTGTGGTTTATGCTGCAGATGACAGTCCACTTATCATTGCAGGCGGTGGTGGCGGTCACGGTAAAGGTTCACCCGGGATTGATGAAACATCTAATGGATGGGTGAATGAAGATGGAAGAGATTCTGAAACAACACCTGGAGGAACTGGTGGTGGCGGTGGTGCTGCTGCATCGGGTACTTTTGGCGGAACAGCAGATACAGATGGAGGTCCTTCTGGAGGATCTACCTGGTCGAGTGGAGGAGGGGGTCTTTTAACGGATGGCGGAACTTACGCATCAGGTTCACTTCATGGAGGGATTGCATTTGTGGATGGTGGAATAGGTGGACAACCTTCTCCATCAGGTGGAAATGCACCAGGTGGATTTGGCGGTGGCGGTGGCTGCGGTGATCGTGGTGCTGGCGGCGGCGGATACTCTGGTGGAGCTGGAGGAACCAATAATAATGTTGGTGGAGCCGGTGGAGGTTCATATAACGATGGCGGCAACCAAGATAATGAGTCAGGTGTAAGAGAAGGGCATGGATTAGCTGTGTTTACAACACTTTGTAGTCCATTAACAATTACTGCAAGTGAAACGGAGATATGCTTTGGAGAAGAAGTGACCTTATCAGGAACTTCCGAAAGTGGTGAAACTGTTGTTTGGGATATGGGTGTTGAAAACGGAGTTGCATTTATTCCAGAAACCATAGGTGAGAACGCTTATACAGCAAGCACTGATGATGAAAGTGATTGCGAAACGATAGTCACTATTATGGTGAATGAATTGCCTAGTACATTTGGGGCTACAAGTCCAGATGATGGTGGAGCAGGTGTTGGAGCAATTGACCTTCTCGTAACGGGTGGATTACCAGCTTATGTTTTTGATTGGAATAATGATGGTACTGGTGATTTTGATGATACAGAGGATTTAACAGGATTAACGAGCGGAACATATACTGTTATCGTTAGAGATGTAAACGATTGTGAAAGTGAGCTGCAAACATATTTTGTATCTGATTTGGCTGGAATTGATGCAAATGAAAAAGCTACCGTTAGTGTTTATCCTAATCCAGCAGTGGGTCAATTAACAATTGAGTTAAATGGAACTGAAGAAATGCCTTATATCTTAATTGACATAACAGGTAAGTGGGTTTTAAGCGGAATTCTTCTTCCAAATGACATGACCGTATTGAATCTTTCTTCAATCGAAGCGGGAACCTACTTTGTTCAATTACCAACGGAAACGATCAAGGTAATTAAGCAATAAGAACGCAGATATCTTAAAGATAGTAATAGCCCTCTTCGTCTACGACGGATGGGGCTATTTGATTTTCACGAAGACATGATTACATGAATCTGAACAATTTCACTCACCTTGTTGATTAAATTGTAATTTTGCAGGAGACATCTTCTAAAGTCAATTGGGCAGCGGAAGAGATGATTAGAAATCCAAAAAAGGAAATATGAGTTTAACGGAGAGAATTAATGATGATATAAAAACGGCTATGAAAGCCCGTGAAAAGGATAAGTTAGCTGCACTAAGAGACGTCAAATCAAAATTGCTTCTAGAGGCCACTAGCGGTGGAGATGGTAATGTCGATGAGGCAACGGAGAATAAAGTGGTGATGAAGCTCTATAAGCAGCGTATGGATACGTATGACTTGTATATCAAAGAAGGAAGAGAAGATTTGGCTGCGGATGAAAAATTTCAAGCGGACATCATCAAAGCTTACATGCCAGAAATGATGTCAGAAGATGAGATTAGAAAAGTCGTTGCTGAAAAGATAACAGCCGTCGGAGCATCCGGTCCTCAAGATATAGGCAAAGTGATGGGCCCAATCATGGGGCAGTTAAATGGAAAAGCAGACGGTAAATTAATTTCTTCTATTGTAAAAGAAGAGTTGAATAAATAGTTTTTCAAGCTGATTAATAGAATGGAAAAGGGCGATCCGTATAGTCGGATCGCCCTTATTATTTTGGGTTGGATTTATATTTTTAATAGGAGATATACACATACCCCTTCACAGGCTCAACACCCTCTTCACCTAAATCAAGAACAAAGAAGCAAGTTGAGTTATTCGGTAGTAAGTCACCTGTGTTCTGATCACTTCCACCCCAGTCATTTTGATAACCATTTTCAGCGGTATACACTTCTACTCCCCATCGGTTAAAAATTTGGATGGAGGAGTTTGGATAAGCCAGTATTCCAGGAAATACAAGTACGTCATTATCACCATCATCATTTGGTGAGATTCCGATTTCTGTTTCTACGATTAGATCCAATAAAGTGATAACTACTTGATCCGTTGCTTGACATCCATTTTCATCGGTGAAAGTGATGGTGTAGGTTCTTGTGCTAAGTGGTGAAGTCTCTGTTTCATTGCAAGTCGGGCAAGCTAAATCTTGCCCTGGTGACCAAAGATAGGTTCCATTTGAAATTGAACTGGCCTCAATGAATGTTGATTCACCCGGATAAATACTCGTGTCTGCTGAAGCGGTTACTTCAGGTAGTGCAAAAACTTCTATCACCATTGACGCGTCAGAAGCAGTCAATTTTGTTTTTTCAAACCATGTTTGGGCATGTCCAATGCCTATAGACAGAAGTGCTATGGAAAAAAAAAGTCCTTTCATTCAATTTGGATTAAAAGAGAAAAGACGCATCTATACAAATGCGTCTTTTAAATACGGATTCGTTTTTACTTAAAAAAACCGCCTAATTTTGATTTTAAGCTATCAACCATGTCGTTGTCGGTTAACATATCCATCAAACCGTTACCTTCTTGATCACCTTTTTCGGCAGCGGCGCCTGTAAAGCTAACAAGTACCTTTTCCATTACCGTTGATTTAATTTGATCGATAATACCGGGTGAAACGTTGGTTTTGTTCTTTAAATTGTAGGCAAGGTCTCCTTCTAATTTCTTGGCAACGTTATTTGCATCTGCATTGTTTTCGCCAGCAGAGAACAAGTTTTTCATGGTATTATCATTACCTCTTGCTTTTTCTTTATTGGTACAATATTTTAAAGCATCTGCCGCTTGATTGGTTACTTCTTTTTTGTCGTCATCAGAGAGTCCTACTTTTTCGAGGATATCTCCGGGATCAACTTTTTTCATTATGTCTTATTGTCCGAACATTATAAGTTGTTTAATTATTTAGTAATTCGAGCTTAAGTTAAATAATAATATTTATGGAACTTGTTCTTATTCGACAAAAAAGCAAATGTTATCGATAGAGGTGTTATACCTTAGAGTCTCTGGTTTAAGAGTCCTTCTTGCTGAATGATTTTGTGGACGTATGAATTTCTGCGCAGCATATCCATACTATCAAGATGCCTCATATGATGGCAGTCTGAACCCACTAAGTCAATCCATCCTCGATCGATTAATTGTTCTGCCATTCGCTTTACGTGTGGTCCGTATTGACCAGAAAGTGAGTTGATATTCAATTGAAGCAAGCACCCTCGTTCTCGGTAGGCTTCTATCTTATCCCATTCGCTATTGTAGAATGGATAACGCTCAACATGTGCTAAAATGGGTTTGTAGCCTTCTGATACAAGATCAAAAACAACCTCATGAATACCGCTTTGTTCCTGTGTAAAAGAAAGTTCAAAAAGGATGTGTTTATCACCAAAAGTGAGGAGATCCCCATTATCAATTAATTCACGGAAATGAAAGTCGAGGTAATATTCAGCGGCGGCTTCAATTTTAATGGTCAAGTCGGTATTGCTGATCGCCTCACGAACTTGCTCTAAACCGTCATTGATAATGGATGTTGTATTGCGATAGAAATCACTCATAATATGAGGTGTTGTTATCACTTTTTGATATCCCATTTCTTCAAATTTTCGAAGCATATCTAGGGTGTCTTCCATTGTTTTTGCACCATCATCAATTCCTGGGATGAGATGAGAGTGAACATCCGTTTTTAACAGGCCCAAATCAATCGGATCCATTTGCTGTTCTGATCTAAAAATACGTCTCAAAAATCCCATATTCCATTAAAGCTAATTCACTGTTAAAGGTAAGGATAAATGTCTGGATAATCGGTTTAATTATTGCCATAACTTGGATGACTCATCAGATTTTATACCCATATTTGATTTTCATTTAGCAATATACTTTATATCAATAGCTAACATTTAAATTCGTCCGACCAAATGAAAATCAATCATATTTTGTCTTTTGCGTTTTTATTTACCTTGTTATTCAGTTGTCAATCAGATCAAGATTCAGCAGCTATTGAGGCTGATTCACTTGTTTCGAATGCATCCGACACGCTAGTTCAAAATGGTGTTGAATTAATTGTTTTAGGAACGGTGCAAGATGCCGGTTCGCCACAAATCAACTGTAAAAAAGAATGTTGTATAGCTTTATTTGATCAGCCCGATGAAAGTCGGAAAGTCGTGTCTCTTGGTTTGGTTGATCATGATCATCAAACACGTTATTTATTGGAAGCAACTCCCGATATGGTTCAGCAGCTTAATGATTTGCAAAACGCGGCAGCCGTTGCAAAATCTGATGTTCCAGATGGCGTATTCTTAACGCACGGGCATATTGGTCATTATACTGGACTCATGTATTTTGGAAAAGAAGCCATGAATGCAGAACAAGTTCCTGTATTTGCTATGCCGAGGATGGCTGATTTTTTAACGACAAGTGGGCCATGGAGTCAGCTGGTAACAAGAGAGAATATTGCTATAAACAGGATCAAGCAAGATTCCGTCATCCAATTAAATCAGCAGTTGAATATTACTCCGATTCTTGTTCCGCATCGAGACGAGTATTCAGAAACTGTTGGTTTTTATATAGTTGGACCCAATAAATCAGCACTTTTTATTCCGGATATTGATAAGTGGACGAAGTGGGGAGAAGAAAAAATTTACGAATGGATCAAGCGGGTGGATTATGCTTTCTTAGATGCAACATTTTACGATGCAGAGGAAATTAATAATAGAGATATAACAGAGATACCTCACCCATTCGTTGTAGAGAGCTTTAAGACTTTTGAGAAGCTGTCTAAAGAAGAAAAGGCTAAAATTTATTTTATCCATTTTAATCATACAAATCCGCTTCTTTTAAAAGGAAGTAATGCGCAAATGGAGGTGGAGTCAAAAGGGTTTCATTTTGCTGAAAAAGGGCAGCGATTTTCTTTGTAAAACTCAATATTTGATATTTAACTATAAGCGTTAGACAGATCGGTTTAAATATTCGTTTAATTTTACTGAACTAAACTAAACGCTTACGACTCATGCGGACGCTCTCTGCTGCATTCTTAATATATCCTTTTGGAATACGGTTATGGTCATCCGTGACTAATGAAGTCACGGGAGGTCAGGATGCAGGTTGGTTAATTTCGCCTTACATAGAGCAGGAGATCCTTAACTTGGATTCACGCAATAATAACTACGCTGCAAGGTTTTCCATGATTTGGGAAAATTTAACTTCATTTTACTAAAACCGTGCTATCATAATGAATAATAGAATCACCAAAATTTTCATCTACACCCTCTCGCTTACTGTCTTTTTCGGTGCAGTTATGTTTATTTCAGATGATGATTATTTAGCTGATCATCTGCATCTGGTGATCGAAATGCCAGATTCTTCCAAAGATGAATTAGATGGGTATATTGCACATGCGATTACTCAAAAAGTGATTCCAGAGGAGGATAAAGAATATGTAAAAGCATATATTCTGTCGGATCAGGAGAAAGTGAAAATCAAAATGCGTTTGAAAGGGGATTGGACGGATCATTTGACTTATGGACACCCTTCTTATCGAATTAAAATAAATGGCAAATATAACTTCCATTCATTAAAAGAATTTTCAATCCAACATCCGCGCACAAGAAACTTCTTGCATGAGTGGATAATCCATCATTTGGCTGAGGAAGAAGATCTGCTAACGACCAAATACGGTTTCGAAACAGTGAAGATTGGAGAGGATGTGTACCAATATTATGCGTACGAAGAACATTTTGCAAAACAATTGCTGGAACGAAGAAATCGAAGAGAAGGGCCCATTTTAAAAATGGATGAAAGCACAACCTGGGATTTACTAGCTCAGGGGTATGAGCAAAATGCAATGGATGATTTGCCTTATTTTGAGGCTTCGCAAATTGCTGCATTCAAAGAAGGGCGGACGATGGAAAATGCTAGTCTTAATCAGGCTTTTAGCGAGGGGCAAAAATTACTGCAACATTTCAAAGATGGCACCGCACCGATTGATGAAATCTTTGATGTGGATCAACTAGCAAAATTTTATGTGCTGATGGAACTAAGTGGTAGTAATCATGGTTTACGTTGGCACAATCGCCGATTTTATTATAATCCCATCACACAGAAGCTGGAACATATTATCTATGATGTTGTGCCGCATAGTAAGACTGAGGATTGGAATGTCAATTTCATCGAAAGAAGAATGAAAAGCGGAGCTGTAGCGATTCCGTTTAATTTTGACGCGCGCATATTTTTGAATCGGAAATTTAAAAAGCGCTATTTGTTTCATCTGAACCGAATGACTACTGATTTTTATTATGATGAAAAGGTGAAGGAGCTATGGCCAGAACTCAGTAAACATCATTATAATCTAAAAGCGATTCATCCCGATTATTCGTTTGATCCTAATGTCTACAAGAAACATGTCGTCAGTTTGCGAGATGGTAAAGAAGCTTTAAAAAACTTTTGGGATGCGGTTATAGAAAAAAGAGATGATTCACATTATTGGCAGCGTGAATTAACTTATGTAGAGCGATCAGATAGTCTTTTTGCTCCATCAATAGGTGTTGTGGCCTTGCCAAGTGTTGCCGATTCAGGTTATGGTTACCATGTCTTATTGGAAAACTATCACGTAAATGGTGCAGTTGTCATAGGATATGGTTTTAAAGAAATTTCCGATACCGTTTTCTTGCGTGAGCCGATTCGGCTGAACGGTTATCGTACGGCTGCAGATACGGCAACAATACACACCAATTTAAAACCTGATTATTTCGTTTATCAAGTTTCAAACCTCCCAAAACAGAAGCAGCGTGTTAATGTTAATAATTGGGAAAAACCTACTGGTGAAACGACACGGATGATGTTGAAAAGCGGTTTTGATAAAGATTCAGATCATTATACCATTCAAGAAAATAAACTTGTTTTTGATCATGACGTTACACTCTCAAATCTTTTATTAATTCCAGCAGAATATCAGGTTTTGGTTCTCCCAGGCGTTACAATTAAGTTTGAAAAAACAGGAGGTTTAATAATCTGTGGAAGTATTTCAGCCATAGGAGAACCCAACTTGCCCATTCAATTTATCGGAGTGGATAAAACCAATAATGGGCTTACTGTTTTAGATGCCAATTATTGCAAATTGAGTCATGTGATTTTTGACGGACTTTCAAACCTTGATTATGGACGATGGGAATTAACAGGGGCGCTATCAATCTATCAAACGCCAACGAAAATGGATAATGTAGTTGTTTTAAACAACCATTCAGAGGATGCTATTAATTTGATTCGCTGCTCATTTCGGGCTTCTCATATTATGGTGTCCAATACTTATTCGGATGGAATCGATTTGGACTTTTGTAGAGGGAAAATGACCGGAGTCAATATTCAACATACAGGTAATGATGCGATCGACTTATCAGGATCTATAGTAACATTGACAAACGTCAAAATTAGCCATTCGGGAGACAAAGGTATTTCTGGGGGAGAAGGTTCAGTAATCTCCCTAAAAAATATTGAAGTTTCAGATGCCATTACAGGCGTCGTCAGCAAGGACGCTACCGTCATTTTTGGGGAGGAAATAACCGTTAAACAAGTTGAGTTTGGTACAGGAGCCTTTTGTAAAAAGGCAGAATACGGTCCTGCTATCGTCAGTTTAGGGAATTACAAATTGGAAAATCAACAAAATGATTACTTACTCGATAAAGGATCTGTTATTTTAGTCAATGATGCGCAAGAAATAGGTCAAAAGATCCTAAATATCGATTCACTGTACGCACCATTTGAGAAATAATTGAGCTCAACCTTTATAAGGTCTCAGCGCACGCTTTTCTTTGCCAATAATATGAGCTTTAGCTGCCAAATATGCGCTAATTCCGATTCTAAAACCACGAGGAGTGGATGAAATTCCACACTCTTCTAAGCTCAGATAATTCTCATCTTTTTTTTCTTTGCTGATATAAGGATTGTATTCACATTCTATTTCAGAATACCAAGTGCCATCTGACCGACGAATTAAAGGTCTTTTATCTTGGGTTTATGGTTTTTGTGTGTTCTTTATTAGATAATGTAAAAGCTTGTAAAAGGTAACAGCTAGAAATTTCTGTTTGGGTAGTTTAGGTTAGATGAAAATCTCCGAACATCTTGTTTTACTTGGTTTTTTTGAATTGGCAGTGTTTTTGTATTTTGGCTGCTGCGTTAGGGATTGAAGCGACATCTTTTTTGCCTTTAATGGCAAAAAAATACAGTGGAAAGCCCGACCTTTATTCATGTTTTATGAATGGAGGGAACGCCCAAAAAAGGTTGTATCTTTAGCTTAAATATTTTATTTGTGAGGAATTTATTATTGGGCCTATCAATGGCTTTTTCGTTTTGGGGTTTTGCTCAAGACGATTTGAAATTAGATTATGCAACAATGGAGAAGTTTGCGGCTTTGCCTTTGCATTGTATAGAAACGGAATATCCGTATAAGCTGGGGCAGGTGCTGAGCAGTGATGAGGACTTGCAATCGCCGCAAGATTTGCATCCGATCTTTTATGGCTGTTTTGATTGGCATTCTTCGGTGCATGGACATTGGTTATTGGCCAAGGCAATTGGAAAGTTTCCGGGTACGGAACTAAGCAAAAAAGCCATTGCCTTATTCGATAAGCAATTCACAGCTGAAAAAGTCGCAAAAGAATTGGTCTATTTTGAGCCTAAACTGAATAAGTCTTTTGAACGCACGTATGGCTGGGCCTGGATTCTTAAACTTGAAGCTGAATTGTCTGTATTACCCCAAGACAAAACGCATGGATGGAGTAAAACACTAAAGCCGTTAACGGATCATATTGTTGAATCGTACAAAGACTTTTTACCCAAACTCGTTTATCCCATTCGCGTAGGAGAGCATACCAATACAGCATTTGGTTTGTCATTGGCGCTGGATTATGCACGTGAGGTTAAGGATACTGAATTTGAAAACTTAATAGTACAATGCTCAAAAGATTTTTACCTAAAGGATGCCGATTGTCCGTTGAATTGGGAACCAAGCGGCTTTGATTTTATTTCACCTTGCTTACAAGAGGCTGAATTGATGTCTAAAGTGTTGCCCAAAGGAGATTTTCAGACTTGGTTAAAAGGATTTTTACCTCAGGTTTTTGCTTCAGGATTTTCGTTAAAACCGGGCCGTGTTGCTGATCGTACGGATGGTAAATTGGTGCATTTAGATGGATTAAATTTCTCACGTGCCTGGTGTTTGTATCAGCTAGCAGTTACTGTGCCTATGTTAAAAGCAACCATGGTGAAGATTGGTGATGCGCATGTGCGCGCATCCATGCAGCAAGTGGCAGGGAGTGATTATATGGGCAGTCATTGGTTGGCTTCTTTTTTGATTTATGCGTTGGAGAATCGGGAAGGGGTGGAGTAGGAAAGAGGCCACCTAACTAATCAGATGACCTCCATTCTTACTCCTCGAATTGAACTTAGTTTTCAACTCTTTACAACATAATAAATCCAACTTGATCAATTGTATTGTTCCAAGTTTCGCCTGTTAAATTAATTGTAACGTTTGCCCTCACGTTGTTTAGCTCTCCATCTATATATTCTGGCCATGAAAAGTAGGTGATATTGCCTGTATCGGTATCTCTAATAACTAAAGCCATACCTGGATTCATTTCTAAAGTAATCGCCGAGACTTTATTCTTCATACTTTTAATTTCGAAATCTTCGAACCATGCATGATAAATATCTGTAGCTGGAGGTGGAGGTGAAAAATCAAAAGCGCCACCATAATCAGGGACAAGAGGGTCAGGATATGTAGGTCCAGGGCTACCCATTAGATACCAGTCAAAGACCGGAAGTTTGTCCTCCTTCTGAAATTTCGGCTTCATGGTTTTAGCACTAAAATCATCCCAATTTAAAATTGTAAACGCGTTTAGATTTGGAACATTTTCCTTTAACTTGTAGGTAAATTCACTTCGTGTTAAATGATCCTCCAGATCATACCACACGTTTGTTTCAATTGCTTGATAAAGATATTTATCATCATTAGAGACCGCATTAAAACCTGATGGTAAACTCTTCTCGTAAAAATGAGCGTGATCTCCTTCTGAAAAGGGATAGTTAGGTACGTAGTTGGGACTCGCGAAAAGTTGACACGTTCCTTCTCGCATTGCTCTTCGAAAATAAATCCGGCGATACGTTGCGGTTAATGCATCTTCTTGAAAGTCCCATAGTTTTGCAGAAGCATCCCCCCTTTTCAGTACGACATTTTCCCGGTTGGAATTATTCATCCCACCGTTATGTTCCATTTCAAATTGCCTTACTTCATCTGGAGTGGTATACGTTTCAAATCCTAAAGACTCTAATTCATCGATAGAATAAATTTTAGCTTCCTCATCCGTTGTTTCATTTTCCTGATTGTTTCCATCAGGAATAATTTCCTCTTTGTTACAAGAGACTAGCATTGATGCTCCTAGAGCGCCCAATACGAAACATTTTTTTGTTTTCATTTTTATAAAATATATTAATTATTAATGGCTCAAGCTGAAGAGAAAAAATAGAAAAAACTACGACGAATGGTTTTTCAGAAGGGATACTTAGCAAATGGTTATGAATTTTTAGTATTCGGAAACCCAATACTACTGGTGTCGTGGTTTATTGTTGCGCTGTTAATTGCTTAAGAAGTTTGGTCATCAACGCAATAACCTAGCTTGGTGGTAAGAAAAATCCATAAATAACAAGAATGATTAAGATGTTTTAGACGCACTCAGTCATTTGAAATTTAATTTTACAGATGTCAATCGAAAGAGCTGTATATGAATTGTTTCTCTTCTCTTTAGATCAGTTAAAACAACGTATTCAATTCATCATACACATAAGGTTCAACTGCTTCAGGCACGTTACCAATCGCTTCTTTTCCACGCAGTTTATGAACAGTATGATATTCGATTTCAGGATGAGGTTCTGGTGCTAACAAGGAATTCAATGCTTCAGCTCCTTTATTGGTGTCTAACCATTCCTTGGTAGCAGACCCATCAAGAATCAATGGCATTCTGGGTTCGTTGAGTTTTGGGTTGTTGTGGATGGTTGCAAAGGTTTCATTACCGCGTTTAGTGACAATGCTAAAGGTTTTTAAGATCTCACCTGATTCTTGATCTACCCATTCAGACCATAGTCCGCCTAAGATCATTGGTTCGCCATCATTACGATGGAAATAATAAGGGTACGTTTGCTGGTTTTTATGATGATGTTCGAAAAAACCATCTACATAAATTAAACAGCGCTTATGTTTAGCCGCATCCCGAAAGCTTGGTTTTTCAAAAATGCTTTCTCCTCTGGCATTTAAGGTGTTATTCCAAAATTTCTTTGCTGAAGTTATGTCTTTCGACCAATGAGGTATGAGTCCCCATTGTGCCGGTACAGGTTCAAAAGGGGCTTCGTTGGTGTAGATTAAGACAATTGGATGAGCAAAACCAGACGCATGATACCATTCCAATTTAATCTGTTCTTGGTATGGTCTGAGTTTTTCCTCAATTTCTGGAACCAATTCAGGGGTGTAACGTTGCGCCCGTTTTAATTGTGTTTTTAATGTGGTGTGGATATCATAGCACATGCCATGAATTTACGAAAAAAATAGATCTATTTTCCGTATTGATCTTTTTAGTACTGACGATAATCACCTGAGGTGATGGCAATGATCCAGGCTTCATTGGCCAAATACCAATCAACTGTTTTTTCGAGGCCTTCTTCAAACTGGATAGAAGGTTCCCAGTTTAAATCTTTTTTGATTTTATTGGCATCAATAGCATAACGATGATCATGACCAGCTCTATCTTTTACAAAGGTGATGAGTTTTTCAGAACTACCTTTTGGTCGATCTAGTTTTTGATCCATTATGGAACAAAGTAACTTGACTAAATCGATATTTGTCCATTCATTCCAACCGCCAATATTGTATGTTTCTCCAATTTTACCATTGTGAAAAATCGTGTCAATAGCTCTTGCATGATCTTCTACCCATAACCAATCACGTATATTTTCGCCTGTACCATAAACAGGTAAAGGTTGATTCGTCTTGATATTGTTAATCATCAACGGGATCAACTTTTCAGGAAACTGATGCGATCCGTAGTTATTCGAACAGTTGGATAGAACAATCGGCAGCTGATAAGTATGTCCGTAGGCGCGTACCAAATGGTCTGAGCTGGCTTTAGAAGCAGAGTAGGGACTTCTTGGATCATAAGCAGTTTCTTCTGTGAAAAAACCTTCTTCTCCCAGTGAACCATAGACTTCATCCGTCGAAATATGATAAAAACGATGATCCTTTCCTTTCCAAGAAGCTCTTGCCGTTTCTAATAGGGTAGCTGTGCCAACAATATTGGTTGTGATAAAATCCATCGGACCGCTAATAGAGCGATCAACATGCGACTCCGCGGCAAGATGAATAACATCAGTTATCTTTTCATTTTCAAAAAGAGCTGTCAACTCTTCTTTATTGCGGATGTCTATTTTATAGAAGACATAATTTGGAGCGTCTTCTATATCCGTTATGTTGGCAAGATTACCCGCATACGTTAAGCTGTCTAAATTAATGATACGATACTGAGGGTATTTTTTAACGAAAAGCCGAACGACATGTGAGCCGATGAATCCTGCTCCTCCTGTTATAAGTATGTTCTTTTTCACTAAAAATCTCCTCTTTTATCAGTGATTAATTATAAACTCCAGTAATCGATGTTTTTGATTTTATCTTTATAAATCCCTTTAAGGTCAACGATTATACCTTGGTCACCTTTCAGGTAATTCGAAAAATCAGCTTCGGATAAATTACAATATTCTCTATGATTCACGGCTACGATAACCGCATCATAATCATTGGAAGGTTTTTCCACCAAGTTGAAACCGTATTCTTCAAATAATTCTTCGGTATCTGCATGAGGATCGATAACATCAACTGCGCAAGCAAAAGACTGCAGTTCGGTAATGACATCAACAATTTTTGAATTACGAATATCGCTTACATCTTCCTTAAATGTTGCCCCCATGATCAATACCTTGGCCTCCATTGGATTCTTACCATGACCGATCATTTTCTTCACCGTCTGTTTGGCCACATAGAATCCCATTGAGTCATTGACATAGCGACCTGAGTTAATGATTTTTGCGTGATAACCTAATTGTTTTGCTTTATGGGTTAAATAATAAGGATCAACGCCAATACAGTGGCCTCCAACTAAACCAGGACGGAAGTTTAAGAAATTCCATTTTGTTCCAGCAGCTTCTAAAACATCATAAGTGTTGATACCTAGTCGATTAAATATGATTGATAATTCATTAATCAATGCAATATTGACGTCTCGTTGTGTATTTTCAATAATCTTTGCCGCTTCTGCTACCTTAATAGAAGCTGCACGGTGCACACCTGCATCAACGACCAATTCGTAGGTTTTCGCGATTTCTTCTGCTGATGCTTCATCGCATCCTGAAGATATTTTTACAATTGACGATAATGTGTGTACTTTATCTCCTGGATTGATTCGCTCTGGCGAATAACCCACTTTGAAGTCGTCCATGAATTTTAATCCAGATACTTCTTCAAGAACTGGAATACAATCCTCTTCAGTACAACCTGGATAAACCGTTGATTCGTAAACGACATAATCGCCTTTCTTCAAGGCTTTACCTACTGTCGTACTTGCACCGAGTAATGGTTTAAGATCTGGCATTTTGGATTCGTCGATTGGTGTAGGTACCGCCACAATAAAGAATGTAGCATCTTTCAAGTCATCTATTGATGCTGTAAATTCGATACTACAACCTTCAAACGCGTCAGGTTCTAATTCATCACTTGGATCAATATTATTCTTCATCATTTCAACACGTTTTTCATTGATGTCGAATCCAATGACATCAATTTTTCGTGCGAATTGAAGTGCTATAGGTAACCCTACATAGCCCAGACCAATAACGGCCAATTTTGTTTCTTTGTTAACTAGTTTTTCGTAGATACTATCGTTCATTCTTACGATTTTTTAATTCTTTGTTTATTTCGGACGGCATAAATGCGTTCAATAATCTCTACAACTTTCAATCCCTCCAATGCATTTGTGGTTGGTTTTTTTCTACGCTTTAATGCGTCCACAACGTTTTCTATTATATAATGGTGATTTGCAGCAGAGCCTTTATAAGCTCCATAATCGTTTGCGGGATTTGACGGCGGCAGCTCCGGCATCTCGTAGTCTTCGATATTGCAAATTTCTATTTCGTTCATATACTGACCGCCAATCTTCACACTTCCTTTGCTTCCAATGATGGTCATGGAGCTCTCCAGGTTTTGATTCCAAACGGCAGTTGAATAATTAAGACATCCCATCCCTCCTTTGATAAAGTCAAAGCTTACAAAACCTGAGTCTTCAAAATCGGTTGAATGTTCATGGGAAAAGTCGGCAAACTTTCCTTGAATATTGTCGATATCACCGAATAACCAGTACATGATATCAATAAAGTGAGAAAATTGAGTGTACAATGTTCCGCCGTCTAAATCCGCGGTGCCTTTCCATCCTCCTTTTTTATAGTAGCGGTCATCACGATTCCAATAACAATTCAATTGAACCATGTAGATATCACCGATCAGTTTTCTTTCAATCACATCTTTAATCCATGCAGAGGGTGGGGAATAGCGATTTTGCATTACACAAAACACTTGCTTTGAATATTGTAAAGCCGTATAAATAATACTTTCACATCCGTCTTTTGTCAAGCCCATTGGCTTTTCGCAAACAACATGATGACCATGTTCTAAAGCTTGTTTCGCTTGGTCAGAATGCAGTCCGTTAGGGGTGCAGATATTAACAACATCGTATTCGATTCCACTTTCTAATAAAGCTTCAATTGAATTAAAGAAGGGTACATTAAAGTCGCTCAAATCCAATTCTGCTGGATCTTGAATGTCGACCATCGCTACTAATTCTGACTCCTCGTTGCGCTGTACCATGGTGGCATGGCGTTTACCAATATGACCACAGCCAACTATGGCGAATTTTATTTTCTGATCTTCTTTGCTCACTTTAATCGCGTTACGCTATTATCTTCCAACTTATATATTTCACCGCTCTCAGGACAGGTTGCTAAATGCTCATTGTCAAAGTTCAAACGATGACCGTGTGTACTCATCCAACCGATCTGTTTTGCTGGATTACCGACTAATAATGCATAGGCCGGAACTTCCTTTGTTACTACGGCTCCCGCGCCAATAAAAGCATACTCGCCAATAGGATTACCACAAACGATAGTTGCATTAGCCCCTATACTAACTCCTTTTTTAACGAGAGTTTCGGCATATTGGTTACGTCGATTTACAGCACTACGCGGATTTATGACATTTGTGAAGACCATAGATGGTCCTAAAAAGACATCATCTTCACAGATTACTCCTGTGTAGATGGAAACATTATTTTGAACTTTGACGTTATTTCCCAAAATCACTTTTGGAGAAACAACTACGTTTTGACCGATATTACAGCGCTCTCCTATTTTGCAACCCGTCATGATGTGTGAAAAATGCCAGATTTTAGTCTGGTTTCCAATTTCACAGCCTTCATCAATAACGGCAGTTTCATGTGCAAAATAATCTCCCATTGGGTTCAGTTTTCATTTGGTAAGCGTCTGCAAAGATAATATTTACAGGGAATGCTACTTAATGATGTATTTATCAAAGTTATAGTGATCCTTTTCGTTTAATTCTTCGGGCGACAATTCCTTAAAATAAGCATAAGTTCTTTTTAGCCCTTCTGCTCGTCCAATTTTAGGCTCCCAATTCAAAATTTCTCGCGCCTTTGTGATATCTGGTTGTCGCTGCTTGGGATCGTCTAATGGCAAGTCCTTATAGATGACCTTTTGTGTTGTGCCAGTCAATTGTATGATCTCTTCAGCAAAATCACCAATTGATATTTCATTCGGGTTACCGATATTAACTGGTTGCACATAATCACTATGTAGCAATCGAACAATGCCTTCAACTAAATCATCCACATAACAAAACGATCGTGTTTGAGATCCATCCCCAAAAACAGTCAAATCCTCTCCCCGTAAAGCTTGACCAATAAATGCTGGTAATACACGTCCGTCATTTAAACGCATTCGCGGTCCGTAAGTATTAAATATCCTGACGATACGCGTATCTACTTTGTGAAATGTATGATAGGCCATTGTCATGGCTTCTTGAAATCTTTTAGCTTCATCGTATACACCTCTCGGTCCAATTGGATTAACATGTCCCCAATAATCTTCCGTTTGAGGATGCACTTGCGGATCACCGTAGACTTCCGAAGTTGATGCAATCATTAAGGTTGCATTTTTAGCTTTTGCCAAGCCAAGGCAGTTGTGAATTCCTAAGGATCCTACTTTTAAAGTCTGGATCGGAATTTTCAAATAATCAATTGGACTAGCAGGAGATGCAAAATGCAGTATATAATCTAATTCACCTGGAATATGGATGAACTTGCTAACATCATGGTTATAAAACTCAAAATTTTCAAGCGGAAAAAGATGATCGATATTCTTTAAACGACCGGTAATAAGATTGTCCATAGCAATGACATGGTAATCATCCTTTATAAATCGGTCACATAGATGTGAACCTAAAAAACCAGCTGCACCAGTTATCAATACTCTTTTACGCTTATCCATCCTTATCCAATTATAGTTGCTCTTCCGATACTTTCGTAATAGATACCCATACCCTTCATTTCATCTAAATCAAAAAGGTTTCTACCATCAAATACCTTGGCTTCTTTTAGTCTCATCTTGATTGCGTCAAAATCAGGGTTTCTAAATGCACCCCATTCTGTTGCGATTAACAATGCATCTTTGTTGTCTAATACATCATATTGATTCTCAACAAAGGTTATTTGATCACCAAAATGATTTCTAACGTTGTCCATTGCTTCTGGATCATATGCCGTGACTGTTGCTCCAGCATCTAGCAAGGCTTGGATGATGTATAGGGCAGGTGCTTCTCTAATATCGTCAGTATCTGGTTTAAATGCCAATCCCCATAAACCAAAGTTGAGCCCTTTAAGGCTACCATAGTGATTCTCTAATTTTTCAATTAAACGCAGTTTTTGAACATTATTAACGCGTAATACGGCATCAATGATTTCAAATTTGTAGTCCGCTTCTTTTCCTGAATTTACTAAAGCTTGAACGTCTTTTGGGAAACAG